>Ga0214543_1000837_pt1 | contig 56131 bp, 33 predicted proteins | sample CNSS2metaG_FD_160094 | JGI IMG/M metagenome (GOLD analysis project Ga0214543, IMG submission 160094) | Root nodule microbial communities from cowpea collected in UCLA plant growth center, Los Angeles, California, USA - CNSS2 | ecosystem: Host-associated > Plants > Roots > Nodule | place: USA... | reverse complement strand
TATATATATATATATATATATATATATATAACTTTTAAAACATGTTTGAGTTGGAAATATTTGTAAAAGAAAAAATATAATATTGATGATTAAATTTATGTCAACCTTATCTTTGAAATAGGACATGATTCATTGGTACATAAAGGAAATAACAAAGAGCAAACGTATAGAAAACTTCACAAGTTATATTGAGAAAGAATGTGAGTACATGGTTATATACACTTGGTGCAAGACACACTGTATGGCACGCTAACTAAAAGCAAAATTGTAACTAAACAACTGTCATTGAGAATTACTTTATTTGGCTTACAAATAGAAAAATATTCTACCACACCTCCATAAGCCAAATACTAGATCACAATAGCAACACCAATAAGTTTCCTCAACGTTTTAAACCTATCATGTTTTAAAGGCTTATTCAAAAGGTCTGCCAATTGCTCTTCCGACTTGCAATACACGATCTCACCTTATCCACTTACTTGAACCCTTTCATAAAAAATTCCATCCATACTCCTTGATAACTAGCTTCACAGGTAGCTATATATTCAGATTCACATGACAATAGAGCAACAACAAACTCCTTGGTTAAGCTCCATGGAACATGAGCGTTTCCGAGAAAGAAGATGTTCCCATATGTGCTCCTCCTGCCACTCTTATCACCACTCCAATCTGCATCTGAATATGCAGTAATCTCCAATTCAGATTCTGTCTCAGACCTGGAAAACAAACCCCCAAACTCACTTGTCCTCTACACATATCTTAACACTCTTTTTGCAGCATTCATGTGTGACATTCGTGGGTCTTGCATTTATCTACTAATTAATCCAACATTGAAACACAAGTCATGCCTTGTATTGTAGAGGTATCTTAAACTTCCCACAATCTTCCTATACTTGATTGGGTATACTCTCACTTCTTCAGGCTCTTTCTCTAAGTGAATGCTAACCTCCGCTGTTGTTTCTATTTGTATGGTGCCACACACATCTGAATGGTCTGACTTGAGTTTGGCACTTGATTTCTGGGGCAAAAACTTCTGAAAACTTCCCCTTGTTTGCTTGCTTTGTATGCACTCCTTGCACACCGTATCAGGAATGCTAATTTGGGGAAGCCCTTTGACCATCGAACCTTTGCTCAGAAAAGAGAAGTATCTAAAGTTTAAATGGTCAAAACGCATGTGCCATAACCACTCAGCTTTATCCGGTGAGAGAGAGAAGCATTGATGACTTGCAACTTTCATTACTACACAGAACGTCCTATTTTTAGAAAGTTTGGCTTTAATGGTGAACTTTCTATTCTTATCAAATACACCAAGACAATTGTCCTCCATTTGCATCACAAATCCCTTTTGCAACAACTACCTGAGGTTTATCAAATTGGTTTTTAACCCTAGATCATTCAATACTTCTTCTATAATCACTTCTCTCCCATTTTCATCACGTAACACCACCCTTCCTAAGCCTTCAACTTATAGGGTTCTATCATCAGCAGACTTTATTTTCCCATGCGCCACCTCCATTTTCATGAACCAATCCCTCCTGCCAGTCATATGGATGGAGCAACCTGAATCCAAGTACCACGAAGTTCCTTTTGCCTCTTCTTCACCAAATCTTTCCATCAACATTACAGGCTCTGAATCTGATGTTTCGTCCTAAGCTAAGTGGGCTTGGTCTCTAGATTTATTCTTGGCCCCTTCACCTTTCTAGGATTCTTTAGCGAAATGGCCTAACTTCTAACAATTAAATCACCTTACTTTTCTCTTATCAAACTTCCATTCCTTTTTTTCATCAAAACTTGAACCAGATTTGTGGTTTTTACGTTTGGTAGAATCACATGAACTTACATCATTCTCTTTGTGTGTCTCTTTGTATCTAGAGTTGTATCTTAAGGAGCTTTTGGACCCTTTTCCCTTTCCTTTGTACTAGGACCAAGCTTGTAAGGCTCGTTCTTGATAGTGTTTCCGTTCATCCATGCGATATTCATGAGCTTCGAGCGAGTGTTGCAACTCCTATATCTCCAACTTCTCAAGATCTTTAGTCTCTTCTATCGTAATCACCATATGGTCGGACTTGGGAGGGAAAGACCTTAGTACCTTGTTCACAACGTGTTGTTCAGATATCTTGTCACCACAAGACTTCATTGCATTCACTAATTCTTGTATCTTTATCGAAGTACTCACCAACGGTCTCACATTCTTCCATCATCAAGAACTCGAACTTCCTTCTAAGAGCCTGTAGCTTCACTTTCTTGTGTTTACCCACATCTCCATACGTTTTCACCAAAGTTTCCCAAGCTTCCTTTGATGTTTCAACATGAGAGATCTTGGAGTTGACGCATTGGTACAAAAGAAATTGTGCCTTGCCGCCCAACTTCTATTGTAGTTTGTGATTCTTTTTCTCCTCCTCAGTAGCCTTGCTACTTATCTTCATAACGCTTGTCTCAATGACCTCCGTTACCTCTTGGAAACTGAACACAACTTTCATCCTTATTTTCCAGTCATCGAAAAGCTTATCATCAAAGACTGGTAAGCCTCCTTGAATCATGCCTTCCATGCCAGCCATGTTTTCTGTGCTTTACCCTCAACAACAACACCCTTCTCTTCTTGATGTTCTTCTTTCTTTCTCTTTCTTGGTGTACCAAGAAACAAGAAGCTTACACTTTTTCTCTCAAAGAACACTCTGACTAATACTCTCTGTATAGTTGCACTCGAAAAACTTTACACTGACTGACACACTTTTCTTACGTAGGCCCTAATACAACCTAGCTCTTGATATCATAAAGAAAATAACAGAGAGCAAACATAAAGAAAACTTCACAAGCTATATTGAGAAAGAATGTGGATACATGGTTATATATACTTGGTGCATGGCTCACTTTATGGCACGCTGACTAAAAACAAAAGTGTAACTAAACAACTGTCATTTACAATTACTTTATTTGGCTTACAAACAAAAAAATATTCTAACATAACATAATTTATCAAATTTTGATTTGATTGTAAGTTATTAATTAAAAGAGGAAATTATTAGATTTAGAGAAAAGTTAGCAACTTTTAAGACATTAAAAATTGGCATGCATGCATCCATACGAAGAAAAAATATATTCGTCATATGTTATGTGTCATGTTTGGTAGTGCAAGTAACGTACGTTTAAGGATGGGCAGAGCATTATCCGTACCGTACTTGTCCCGATCCATTGTCATCCTCAAGAGTCTAGGTGAGCTCTAGCCCCCTAAACTTTTCAAATTTTGTGTATTATAATGAAAATTTATGAGAATTTAATTAGGTGATTTTATACTTCTTTTATAACACTTAGTTTAATATTAATAAATAGTCGAACATAAAATTAAATATAATAAATAATAAAATTATTAATATATATTTTTTATTTCTCTCCTTTTGTCTTTTGAGTTGCTTACGGTTTGTGTTCATCTCCCACTCTCTCATATGCTTTATTTTTTTTTTTTGAAGAAAAAAGAAAGCTAAATGCAAACTAATTATTATACTTTCATTTGTTATTTATTTATTTACATTCTTGAAAAAAAAACTCTTTTGTCCTACTTGATATTGAAATATTACTTTCATAATACACTATTTTTTTTCATAACACATTTCTAGTTATGATAGTTTATTTTTGATATTTTAAATTATTATGAATAGTCTTAGGTGAAAATGTACTACAATCTTACTCTTATTTATATCATTTTCTATAGTGAATTAGGGAAATGAATAAAAATACTTGTTTTTTATTTTAGTCTTCTATGTTTAGTAGCTTTTTCTAGAATAATGGTAGTTGTCGCCTAACAACAATCATATCAAGTCATATATAAAATGTGCATCTAAGGATATCACTGCCATAACTTCAAGATTTTATTAAAAATAAGAAGAAGAAAAAGAATAGGAAAACATGGGGAGATCATACCAAACCCATGATAAAAATACATCGCACACAGACAAAAAATACCTATGATGAAAAAATTAAGTAAATACATAGATGGAAAAATGTAAACCAATGCAACACCAGTAGAAAACTAAAATTCAATAATCAAATTCCTTAGCATATTAAACACGCTTACATTGTGTCTGATGAGGGAAGGCAAGGCGAAAGACAAACATCATATGTTTCCATTGTAATAAACTATGACATATGATTAGAGAGTGCAAATTCCTCAAGCGAGAGAGATCAAAGGATAGAGGAAATAATTACAATAGAAGAGAAGATAAAGATAAAATCACCACTGCAATTGTGTCTGATGAGAAAATTGTCATTGTTTATGAAGATGACTCTATTAATCTCACCAATTAGAAGTAGGAATGGATTATTGACTTTGATGCCTCGTTTCATGTTACACGACATTGTGATACTTCACATCATATACTGTTGGAGATTTTGGGCATGTGAAGATGGGAAACCAATGGGTAAGCAAGATTGTTGGCAATGGATATATTTTGTTGGAGACTAATACTGGTTGCAAGTTGCTTTTAAAGAACGTTATAAATATCCTAGATATTTGCCTTAGCTTGATCTCTGCCCAGGTACTTGATGAAGATGGTTATTATAATTTCTTTGGTGATGGAAAATGGAAGTGCACTAAAGGGGACATGTTGATAGCAAAATGAAAGAAATGAAATACTTTGTATTGGACATCAACAAATTTCTCTATACCTCAAGTGAATGCAGTTGAAGATTCTTCCATAAAACTATGACATAAACCGCTAGGTCATTTGAGTGAGAAAGGTCTTGCTACACTTTCAAGACAGGGGTTGCTTTTTGTTAAAGGTACATCTCTTTAAACTTGTATTGACTATCTTTTTGGTAAGCAACATAGAGGTTTTTTCACACTTATTCTCTACATAGAAGACCACATGTCCTATAATTAATTCACATTGATGTTTGCACTATGAAGGATAAATCAATAAGTGGTTGCTCTTATTTTTCACTTTTATTAATGACCATTCTAGAAAGGTTTGGGCCTTTGTTGTGAAATCCAAAGACCATATATTTGATATGTTCAAGCATTTATAAGCAAATGTTAAAAGAGAAACGACAAACTATTGAAATGTGTTAGAGTAGATAATGGTGGTGAGTACAACGGTCCTTTTGAGCATTATTGCAAAGAGCATGACATCAAACATGGGAAGACATTTCCAAAGACACCTTAGCAAAATGGAGTTGCAGAGTGAATGAACCACACAATTAATGATAAAATCATATGCATGCTTTCTCATGCAAAATTGCGTAAAGTTTTCTATGGTGAGGCATTGACAACTGTAGTGGATTTGATTAACCTTTCTCCTTCTATTCTTCTTGATAGTGATATTCCTTGGAGGGTGTGGAAAGGGAAATATGTTTCTTATAATCATTTGAGAGTGTTTGGCTGCAAAGCATTTGTTCACATCCACAGAGATAAAAGATCAAAGCTTGATGGAAAGTTTAAACAATGCATCTTGTTTAGTTATGGTCGTGATGATTTTTGTTACAGATTTTGGGATCCGGTTGATAAGAAGATTGTTAGAAGTCAAGATACTATTTTTCTTGAGGACCAAACCATTGAAGATATTAATAAGAAAGAGAAGCCAAAACAAGTTACTCACGAGTTCATTGATGTTGAGCCAGAACCTTCTGCCAAGGTTGTTGATCATGGGGGAGATGTGAATACAAACTTGGAGAATGTGGTTGATGTGCTTAAGACTCAAGTTATTGAGCCAACTGAACAAACTCCTCCTCCCAAACCACGCATGGAGCCTCTCCTAAGAAGATCGACTAGAGAGACGTCCTTCACAAAAAATATTATCTTCATGAGTTTGTGTTGTTGACGGATGGGGGAGAGCCCGAAAGTTATGAAGAAGCTATGTCACATCAAGAGGAAGACAAGTGGTACAAAGCCATGCAAAAAATGAAATCCTTACAAGAGAATTGTAACATCTCGGTTGATATTACTAATTTTAAATAAATAAAATTAAAATAGATAATAATTACACATTATTTTATTTTGCCATTTCCCAAAAACAAGGGAAAATGAAAATCTCTATTAAAATCTCCATTAATTCAAAATCGACAATACATAAATATCAACCACAAGTTCTAAGTCAAGTAAAAATAAACATTTACAAAATGCCCAAAATCCATAAATAATAAAAATTCTATAAAAGCTTTTCCCTCACTAGCCCGCTCCGGCTCTATACCTCACCAAAACTACCTGCAACATCATCTTCTCCCGTATAACACATTACACGATCATTGCCAAACACAAGCATATAGGGTGAGCTAACAATATAAGAATCATATATAGAATTCAGATATATAAGCACACACACATCAAAGGAACTTTGATTTCACACCACATGGCCACCACTATGTTATCCATGTTCTATGTCTTTAGATAAATACCTCAAGATGATCTTGCTGCCACACCTACAAGCCACAACTTGTAGAACACGTGCGGGGCACTTGCTATGGACCACACTCTGAAACACTAAGTGGAGTTTCCAATACGAAACATAGTTTGTAATGTCTCAAGACTACCAAACTCGTCGGCTAAATATCGAGGAGGACAATCTTTTTGGACCCATCTATACGAGCCACAACTCGAACACTCACACCGGCAACACTCGCCAATCCGAGCCACAACTCAAGGATTTCTCGTGTTCATCCGCCATCCCGAGCCACAACTCAAGAGATGTCATTCTAAGCCACAACTCAAGGAATGTCACGTGTTTACCCACTATTCCGAGCCACAACTCAAGGGATATTGTTTCAAGACACAACTCAAGGAACACTCCAGCAAGTTAATCTTTAAGGTATCACCCAAAGTCTTGTAGACAATGTACAACCAAAGCAAACAACATCTTGCCTCTACATTATCGCTTGGCGTTGCTCCAAAGCCACCAGACGAACTTCGGTTCTAGACTGTCTAGTGGAAGTCACAACCCGCCAGGCGACAAGCGCCTCAAACAACACTACCACTGCTAGTATTGCCTGGTGAAACACACTTGACTGCCAGGCGCCACGTGTTCTAGGACCCTTATATTTTTGTAGCTCTCGCTTGACTGTTCAAACTTCATCGTCAGGCGCTACACCAATACAACGTGCTTACTGGTTATTTTCCCATTGTAGCGAAACTCTACTCCCTCTCAATACCTCTATAGGCTACTCAGTCATAGTGACACCCAAACCTCTTCCTAAAGGTTGAAGTTCATCTCACCCAGAATTATACAGAGTTACATCTCCAATTCCACTTACTTAGACCATTTAACTGCCTAAATTTAATTAGATACAACCACTACATACAACGCATATCATGGTCCCCTAATTGTACTTATTTCCTGTTATGGTCCTAAACATCACATCATCCTTCACCAATTTTGTTCTATCACCTTGCAATATCCATTAACATGCCACATACTTATTTATTCGCAATTTAAGCTCATATTACTTATCATTAAACTGAGAACATAATGCCTCATCTTAGACCAATCACTACAAAATTTTTGTAACTCACACCACAACCCCAGCTATGATACCCATTACACCCAATTCTTCAACCCCAATCCATTCTTAAATCTTGCTTTTTCTCCCACATACAATGTATTCTTGGACTGTCTTTTCCCTAATTTTCCTCACTATATATCCATAATTTACCATAGAATCAGACCCAAACCCGTCACGTCCAAAACCAAAAACTTGTCCTTATGATATGCATTGTCGCTTGGTGGTAGATTACGTCTCGCTAGGCAGCACATCAGTTTTTGGGAAACTCAGATTCTGCTATACCTACAAGAACACCTTGAAAAATTCCAGAGCATCTCCTTCCGCATAATTCCACAATTCAATCGTGTAACCATTTATCCCAAGGCTCTAATTATCAATTTAAATGCGAACATAACAGCTCTTCCTAGAATTTGTACACCAATTAACCTAATCACATAAAACCCCCAATTCACAAACCCTAATATCCAACCATAACCATATTCATCAAAATTCCTCGTACCTTATCATAGTTTCACAATTAATACCTTCCCTCAATCAACCCACAATTTGAAACAACTTTCCCACCAATCAGAAACAACCCAAAACATGTAAACACTACAAATCGAGTCATTGTTGCTCATGCCACCTGGCGGTTCCTACAAAATACTCAAAAATTGGGTTGAAACACATGCATCGCTTGACAACCAGTTCATGCTACCAGGGGATTCCTCTCTGGAACCCATAATTTGCACAAAAAAAGGGATGAGCGACTTGGAGGTTTTGAAGGCCCACTAAGAGGTTTTTAGAAAATTTTCAGAAACTCGAATTAAAATAAGAATAGACCAAGGAGCAACATCATATCATACAAATTCAGCTATTTCTCTCTCTCTCTCTCTCTCTCTCTCACTCTCTCGCACAAATGGATACTTGGAATACTCTTCTCACAATGCATACAAAATTCAGCAGTGTTTCACTCTTCTAATTACTCTCTATTTTCTAGCATTTCCATCTGCTCCTGAAGACGACTAGGGTTTCAGCTCCTTCACATTCATGCTAAAAAGAATTTTAGCAAAAAGGAAGCTTAATCCATGTCTACTAAGGTTCGAACACACAACAAGACAAATATCAAGTCAATGCACAACCATTCAACCAATTCATGTTTCGTGATAATTTCTATAAGTTTAGGACCATATTATCACTCACCATGATCAATCATTTACTAAAATAATAAACAATTAAAATAACACCAATTGGCGTACATAGAACTCAAACCCAAGTCCTTTCAACCATTTGGGCTAGTACTTTTCCACATCTTACAAGAACTATACCTTTGAGTTAGTGAATTTGCCTCAAGGCAAGAGAGCATTGAAAAATAAATGGGTCTTCCAATTGAAATCAGAAGAGAATAACTCACAGCAAAGGTATAAGGCAAGGTGGTTGGGAAATACTTTGGTCAAAAGAAGGGAATTGATTTTGAAAAAATATTTTCACCCATGGTTAAAATGTCTTCAATCAGAGTTGTACTTGGCTTGGCAACAACTTTAAATTTAGAAGTTGACCGACTAACTTGATGTGAAAATAACCTTCCTTCATGGTGATTTAGAAGAAGAAATCTATATGGAACAACTTGAAGGTTTTGTAGTCAAAGGTAAAGAAAATATGTTTTTCAAATTGAGAAAGAGATTGTATGGGCTCAAACAAGCTCCAAGGCAGTGATATAGAAAATCTGTTAACACTCCATTTATAGGTCATTTCAAGTTGAGCTCAAAGCAGTGTCCTACAAGTGAGAATGAAAAAGAAGAAATGTAGAAGATTCCATATTCATCTGCAGTTGGTAGTTTGATTTATGTCATGGTGTGTACAAGGCCAGACATTGCTCATGTTGTTGGTGTTATGGGTCATTTCCTTGCTAATCTTGGAAAAAAGCATTGGCAAGTTGTGAAGTGGATACTTAGGTATCTCAAAAGTACTTCTGGAGTTTTTTTATGCTTTGGAAGTGGCAAACATGTGTTGAATGGTTACACAAATGCAGACATGGCATGAGATATGGATTATAGGAAGTCTACTTCTGGTTCTATGATGACTTTTACAGGGGAAGCAATATCATGGCAATCTAGGTTACAAAAATGTGTTGTTCTTTCTTCTATGAAGGAAAAATATATTGTTTTTATAGAAGTTTCTAAAGAGTTCTTGTGGATGTAGAAATTCCTACAAGAGTTGGGATTATCAAAAGAAAAATATGTTTTTTATTGTGATAGTCAAAGTGCAATCCATCTCAGCAAAAACTCATCCTTTCATTCAAGGTCAAAGCATATTAAAGTCCAATATCATTGGATATGAGATGCATTAGAGATGAAGCAATTATAATTGGAGAAAATCCATACTAATGAGAATGGGTTAGATATGATGACAAAGATTCTACCTACAAAAAAAATTTGTTATTTGCAAGGAGAAGGCCATTTGGTTTATTATAGTCCCAATTAATTGGTAAGGGGGAGATTTGTTAGGTGGGTCACCAATTTATTGGTCATACTGATTTGATTAAGGAAAATAAAATGTGTATTTTTCTTTATAGACTCCCAGCCCATTAAGCAATTTAAAATATACAACCCTTGCATCATATTGGTTAAGAGGAAAAATAAAGTGGAAGATAGTGAGAAAAGAAAAGAAGCCTTCAAAGAGAGAGTGAGGAAGAAGGTAAAAACAACTAGTGTATCCTGTGCAAATTTGTATAGAGAAGCTACCTTGAAGAAAATGTTTTATTTCTCATCTTATATTGAGGTTCCTTTTGATTTTTATTCAAGTACCATTAGGGTTGATATGCTCATTCCCCTTAGACCTCGATTGGGAGACTTATGTTCTTACCACAAACCCAATAGTCTCATATTGTTTAGAAGCGAAGGTCTAATGTAATTTAAATATCCTTTTCTCATTCCATCTATCGAGGCACCTTTTAAGGACAAAACTGTGACGAATCTACGTTCCAAAGCGGATAATACCTCAGATATATGGTAATTGACAATGATTCTATCATTAGACTTGGGATCGAAATATTTTACATATTATTTATTTAGGAAAGATTTGATCTGAATTTTGCTTCCGCTTGTTTATCTGTTAATTTTGTTTTCTTTCCAACACTTTCAATTCTATCATTTCAATTCTATCATTTGTATTAGAGTCAAGGTCATAAATTTAATTAAATAATTATTAAAAGGAAAATTGTTTTGAGTTGTACAATTATCACACCGAAAGAGTTTAATAACATATAGTGGACCTACTTACAAAAATCTCCAAAGTAGTTCTATAACTCCGTACAAACCCATTTTATAAAACTAACTCTCTTTTTCAAAGAACACCAGGTAAAAGTTTTGATTTAAAAATATGGTAATACCTAATGCAAACATATGATAATATAAAAAGTTAAAAAGCATCTAGGAGAATGTGAGAAATAATATTGTGAAAATTGGACGAAATTTAAGAAAAAAAAAGTGTCCTTTGTAGTTATTACTTTTTTTTTTCTTTATGGAAAATTCTAAAAGAAAATAAAATATAGCGTAAAGTTTTTGACTAACCAATATAATGTTTTACTATGCATCCTTCTTAGAATAAGTATATTCGTAAGACCACCCATAAAGCTCGTAATTCGCTACAAAACTCATCAAAATGGATTTATTTTAAGCAAGCACACATATGTCCTACATATATTAAAGGTTTAGGATGTTGGTCAAACAATAAAATCAAAAACTAAAAATATCATTTTAAAAAGTGTAAAATTTCACCTTTTTTTAAAATCTAACCATGATTTTCGAAATAAAAAAAAAATTTAAATGGTAAAGTAGTTTGCATTTAAATCACATAAAAATATTTTTTATATCACTTTTACGTAATCTATAATTTTATGCTTAATAAAAGTATGATATCATCACTAAACAACTATTTAACGACAAAAAGTACCTAAATTTCATACTATTTTTTAAGAGTACTATTTTTGTTTAGCTTACGCATTTTATTTATTAGCATTAGATTGTAAAAAGAGTTCATTAGCGCTCTCACAACCCGCAGATAAATCCATTTAACTCGAGAACGGATTCAAAATTTTAAGGACCATCATTAGGGTTCTCATATATAAAAAGCTATTAACTGTTTAAATTTTTTCCTAATACCTTGAGAATTGTTTTGTCCTTCAAATTATCATATTTAATTACTATTTTTTTTTTCATAAAACTTTTTCCAATTACTCAAATTATGTCATGAATTCGATGAATTCTTAAAACTTATTCTTTGCATAAATTTAAAATACTCATTTTTGTTTTATTCACTTGCCGGTCGGGATCGTGATATCAATGAAATTACTGTATATTTTACTTCTAGTATAAAATAAATTTAATATTGTATAGCCATCTTAGCTCAGCCGGTAGAGTGCATGGCTTTTAACATGTGGTCGTGGGTTCGATTCCCACAGACGGCGAATGTTGATTATTTTGCTTAAAGTCTTTTTTCTTAACCTTATGAAAAAAGGCTGATGAAATTTGGTATTGAAATCATTAATTATTTATATATTGATGAAAACAAAAACTTTCACAAGTCATATTTACATGCTTCCATTCTCTTCTGCTGAAGAGTCAGAAGCAGAATCATCCAGTGTTGAATTTGATGTAGTCTCCAATTGGCTCCCACTCTCACTGTCTGAACCCCCTACTGTTCTTTCTTCAAGAGGGTGTTTCAAGAACCAATACATTATGCTAGCTGTTAGAGTAAGGATCATCTTTTGATTCACCTGCAAAATACCATTCAAGAGTTGGTACAAAAAAACACCAACACAATTGCAGCCACATTAGACACATCCATAATATCCATGGTTGTGTCAAAATCTTGCAATTTACAACTTTTGAGCATTGTTTGCCTTAAACAAGTATTTTTCCAAACATGCACTAAAACTGATGTTTCAGGCAATTTAGTAGAAAGTGAATGTTTGCTAAATGTTTTGCAGTCAGTGACAAAAACCTCAATATGAATGCTTGTTAAATGTTTTGAACTCAATGACAAAAACCTCAACATGAATATTTGCTAAATGCTTACCTCAGTGATGTCTTCAGGAAGCAAGAATATTGAACATCCAAGCTTTCTTGCAATACTGATAATGTAGGTGGCATTCATCATTTTCTCCTGATCTGCACCATTTATAAACCAGATTAACGCAAATCTTCTCCTGGTACCAAATTTATGTCCATTTCATGCAACACCATTATGCAAGTGAAGAACATAACTTTTGTAGTTCACTTTTTGTAGCAGGAATGAGATAACTTCAGCTTGAGAGAATATCATGATAGTTTGGAATTAATGCATATAAAATATATAAAGTCATAATCAACACATTCGCAATAAAAATGGATTATTGAATATGCCATTTGTCAGATGTTAATGATTATAAATGGCCCAATACATGATTTTCTTACACTCTACAACCAAAGTAGGACAGACAGGTTTACATGAAAAATGAAAAACTATGCGGCCTTAATGATGTTATTAGAATAGAAAAATCCAATGAAATGAGTGATGTTACAGTTTTCAAGCAAAGGCATTAATGACCATAACGAATCCAAAATTCTAGATGGAACACAATTATTGTAGTACACATCACATGTGCTTCATCACAGAAGGTTATTTAGAAAACATGCATGCAAGCCAAACATTATTAAAGAGTAAAAAGAAAACATACCAGTTATTCCTTTTGTTACAAGACCCCAATTTACAGCTCTAGGTTGCACAGAACTAAGAAGCTCAAGGAAAAAAATTCCATCTGTTACACTCTTGTCCTGCAATTTGATTAATTATAACAATTAACGAACCTAATTCGGTAAAAGTCTATTCTCTGAATATATTATACAAATTATTTATCCAAAAAGCACCATGCAACACTAACCAAATACACCTAAATATGTATCAAGAAAAGAGATAAATTAGTTCAGGAAAATTACTATACTTTTCCATGTTCCATATAACAAAAATCACCCTTAGAAGCAAACATAATTACATAGCCAATCTAGCTTTTGATTACTGATATATCCTAGTAAAATATAGTGAAATTGGGATCTTTCTTGAGCAGGAGTATAATGTACATGTATATCAGAAGGGTACAAAATGAAATGTTGTCATGCAAAACTACAGTATCTCTTTATTCAGCAAGCACTAGAGGAAAGCCAACAAAACTATCAAATATTACAAACAAAATAAACCGGTGAACACGATAGAGTCAGTCGTTTGCAGTAGAACGACATACATACACACAGATACATATATATATATAAATCCAAAAGTACCTTGAAACTATTCATTCGGCTTTGACTTCCTGAACTGCTGACTCTGCTGTTTGCCCATCTCAGAATATCAACATCAGTTATTTCCTTCCCATGAGAGTGAAATCTCAAGTTTTTTAGGAGTTGAAGGATGTTGTATCGCATCAACTGCCACAAATATGCTGAAGACAAAATCAACCATGTTTGGTTAAATAGTGTTAGCATCCTCTAACATCAGATGAAAAGTTTTATAGAAGGGATACAGAAACAATGAATTGATGGTTGACACATTTTCAGTTCATCAATTGACTCAAACCCAGCAAGAGAACATAGTTTTCAGGCCAACATACCTAGTATTAATTTTTTATAGCCCTGCACAATGTCATTCCCAGCAATATTTACCAGGGAAAATTTAAGTTGTTTCCCTATTTTCACAACTTGATTGCAGTTCTCTACTTTTTTGAATGGCAACTTAATAGGTGGCTTATTAGCAATCTTCCAATTCACTATCCCTGGTGACACTTTGTCAAGAGTCTCCAGGAGTACCCACCTGTAAACAAGTACAACACATTCAGAAGATGTAAATCTCATATGAAAACAATGTAAACTACTGTCAAATCAAACAAAGAATCTTGTCACACAATTCCTAAATGTCAGAATTATTTAAACATGCATTGCCATTATTTGAATGATTATAACATTCTTATGGTGAGAAATTTGAAAAGTGAAAAATTATTGAACCAATATAACAGTTTTCGATTCCACGAACAAGATTAACAAGACCGGTTCATATTCCACACCATTTATAAGAGATATAGTGAAAATAAGATATTCCACCCGTTTCTAACATCCTCAAAGACATTGTTGATGTATGTTGAATTTCCAAGGCTATTGATCCAGAGGCGAAATGCTCTCTCTTCTCTAGAGTCTTGGGTGTCATCTAACAAGTTTTCAAGGAGAGAACTCTGTTTTGTCTGAGTTGATAGTCCATTCCTGTAAGAGTGAAATTGAGTTTGCTTGCATATATTTCTCAAACCCCAAAATGTAAATTTGCTTACTTTTTATTGGAGATGTAATAGAATCATACATAGGTTAATGAAATCATATTCAAAGCCAATAAAAGAAAACTAAACAGCCAAATGAAGATTTAGGTGTTCAAAATTGTACATCTATTTACACCTATTCAAATAACTCGAATAAGTAAATTTCAAAATGTAGCTAATGGGTGACACATAATTAAAATGACCGTTGTTTATTCAGGCACAAATCATCATACACTGGAGAATAACCAATACGGAAATTTCTTGCAGGAAGAACATCAGATAAAATGAAACAGAAGAAAATAGAAGTGTGTGGCCCCCAGAAATATGGTGAAAGTGAGTTCAACAAAGAAGGATTCATCGGGAACATACTCCGTCACAGAATAAAATAGGTTGTTAATTTTACTCAAGGCTGATAGCTGTTTCTGAAGGCTACAAGTTAGGGTCTCACCACAAAGTCAAGAATAAGAATAAAAAGGTACCGCAGTTATATTAATAAATCACTTCAATAAAACAATCCTTTACCAAATCCTAAAATAAAACTCCATTTCATGTCTTATCTATTACCAACAACTCAAAAATGAAATAATTTGAACAAACAATATGTGCTCAATAGAAAGATCATTATCACCTGTGTTGAAAAATATGTGCAACAAAAGCAAGGTTAAGATTTGGGGAACCTTCCACTATATCTCTTGCTGTTATGTATCGCTTACAACCCATCTTATCAGCATGTTCAAGAACTAATTTTGCTCGTTCGTAAGGATTTTTGACAGCCAATGTGGATGGATTAGTGTATTCAGGTGCAAGAACATTTAGAAGGTGAGCATAAGCTTCTGCATCCTGTAGTGTCAGAACCATACATGTTAAAAAAAGTCTATCTTCATGAACTTTGCTCAAAAAAGTTTTGTTATAATTTATAGTTCATACTGACCAATGATTTCCTGCATGAAAAGTAGAAAAAGTGTACAAAGAATCTTGCAAGAAATGTGTTTTACTCAAAATTCCTCATGACATAATTCACTTTATTGATCCTTAAGATTTAAGCTACTTATCTCCTATTTTTCATCAGATGAAAAAGATTTCAATCAACTGCAGCTCATTAATACTAACACTAATAGAAGTTCCAACTTCATAAAGTAAATCTAATCAACAAATTATTATTCCAGAGGCTGCTCATATGAACAAAACACATATTAACATCATATACAACATAGCATAGCAACATTTATGTTTCAAAAGTACTCAATTACCCTAACATCAGAGGAGAAGTTCATGACTATCTTCTTGTAACTTGATTTCTTCAAATGGAAATTCATCCACCTTAACAAAATCTTTTCTGGTGCCAGACTCATCAACTCTTCCATACCCTATTATTTCAGAAATTTGAAGGTAACAAATACAACAATGATGAAAAGTATGAAAAGATGATGAAATCAAGTATTTACCTCACTATCACTGACCAACTCCACAAGCTGAGGTGTTTTCTTTAGGTTCAGATCCGCCAATAGTTGTATCTAATTTAGCAACCACCATTAGGAATGTCAAAAGTTTTTCCTTGAAAAATTTAATATGCAGCATGCAGTATCTACCAATTTCATTGATACCAAAACAAGAATGCATAATTAGATAAAAAAAAATGAAGATCTATTCATATAAGGTAATAATTTTAGCAATCTAAACAAAACAATTCTGAACTTCACATTAATTACCATTTACCTTAATAATCTGTGAAATTAATCCAAGCACCAGATGACGCTGAAATTAAAACAAAACAAATAAGATACCAACCCACAAATTGAAAAAAGAAAATAAAATACAATCTCAATAGCAGAATGGTGGAGGAGTAATTTCTACACGATCAATACAGGCTTAAATGAGAAAAATGAATTAAAAGAAAGATACTCTGATAAAATGGGCTAACAAGTCCTATAACAATGTTAAGAGAAATCATTGAAAAACATCTAACTCTAATAAAAAAAGTACAATCCACTTCAGTGCTCATGATTTGAACAAGTGTTTTATATGAACCTGAGCAAGGAATAGAAAGGCATAACATGGATCTACTGTTTCTTAGAGTATCACAGTGAAATACAATATCTTAAATATGAAGAAACCTAGTAACATTACCTTGCAAGATCCACATCCTAAGTCTAATATAATAATTAATTCTGAGATTCATTATCACAGTGATTCTCCAGTTGCTGAGAAATAAAAAGGCTTTAATGCAAAGTCCGCATAGCATTGTTTTGAAAATATAGTACATGCCAAAGAAAAACCCCTTTCATGAGCAAAAATTAGAAAGCACTCAAACATACCCTTCCTTCAATGAAGTCTTGAGTTCCAATGTTGACTACTGTACATCCAATTGCTTTAGCAGAGTTCAGGCAAAGCGTGTGGTTTTCATTTCTTTCCCATGGATTAAGTAATCTTTTTGTATTGATTGCCCTTTCATCAATGGTCCGTGGAACAGCCACATTAATCAGCTTACTGCAACAGATGTAATTCTTATTAAAGGATGAAAAAACTGGGTTATATAGAGCAACGAAAGAAGATAAACAATAAATGCATAGTACCAAAGAAGAACACCATCTTTTGCTATTTCAAACAGGTCATTGGTTGAAGAATCAATAGGAAGGCATTTCTTGAGGAATTCATCTCCCGCAAGATAGTTATTTATATGTGCAACATATGATGCCTTCTCAGATTCACTTATTGTGTGAAGCAATGTGGTTGTTGCAGCCTTGAGGAACGCTGATGAGTTTTTTGCATTACTCCCCGTCCTAGAACTTGCAAAAGTTTGCAGTTTTAAGTAAACCTGTCATCATTATAGCACCATTATTAAAATCACTCAAATTAACTTTGATTTGGACACAACTACGGAAACTGTTTCACTTTTTAAAAGGTGAACCAGTTCCAAGTTTAATCCCCCCGTATGATGTTTACTTACTAAAGCAACTGAAATTCTCCCAAAATACAGTTATACATCAAAACAATTCTGATTAAATTCTCCAAGTTTCTGGGAAATGCTGATTAAATTTTGATTTCTAAGTACATCTCTTTTTCTTTCTGTACCAAAAGCTTTATATAGATCTTTTGGATCAAAGGTTCAAACAACATGGAAAATGGAAAATATTACTTTTTCTCTCTTTCTTGTCTATGTTTCCTCTTGAATTAAATACAAAGAAAAGCCTCATTCAGTCAACCACTTCAGCTGTTATCATGTCACCTTTTATAGTTCTAGAGCAAAGAAAAATACCAGATAACACTAATTTCATTTCTCATATTGAAATTGAGTAGATGTGAAGATCAGAATAGATCAGGAAAATAAATCACTACTAGGAAGGAAAATGGGTGATGTGTGAAAAAGTACAAGGATCCAGTATCCTTAAAAAGCTGATGCTTGAAAGGATGAGATGATAAAGCTCACCTTGAGAAACAATTCAAAATCAACCTCTTCATTTGTGTTCTGATACAAATCCTGTATATAAGAAGCTCTCTCTTCTTCACTGAGATTCTCTCCCACAAGCTTCAACCTTGACATCTTGGAAGCCAAGTCCCCAACCGTAAGCCTTCCACTCTCCCTCCTCATGCTCACGAACTGCACCAACCATTAAAAAAAACACAACCCACCACCCCAATTGCACTAACAACATCAAATTCCAGTTTTTCAAGGAAAACAACATGAAATACTCAAAAAGGTTTCTTAAGAAACACGATTAACCTCCTTGCAAACCAAACGAACCCTGATGAACTTACTTGGGATTTCAAGCTGCGAAGCTCCACCTGGGTGAACTGGTTCTGAAGCCATGGATCTGAAACAAGAATACCCCAGTGACCTGACATATCTGTAGCTATAAATTACGATTGAAGTCTGTTTCTTGCACCAAATGCAGAATGAATAGAGAGAGAAAAAAAAACAAACACAAAGCTTGTGTTTCTGGTTTTCTCTAACAAGTTGCTTTCTCACAAACACACTCTCTCTCTTGAGTTTATAAAAAGTAGAAAAGGGTTGGAGAGTGTCACAGAAGGAGGAGTTGGAAGAAGGCCAACACTTTGGGACAGAGAAGAGCTGTCACAGTTCAAAGTTGCTATGGTGGGAGAGAGAGAAAAAGAAAGAGAATTCAAATTATTAGACAGAAAAATGAATGTCACATTATCTAAGTCCCTAGTTCCTTAAAAACTTTTGATTGGGACCCTTATGTTGCCGTTAAAAGAAATTTTTTTCAAAAACTTTTATCAGAATCCTTTATAGTATTCAAAGATTTAGTACGATAGAGTTATTATACTAGACATGTAATTAACTTGGGTTCTGACCGATAAAGTTTTCCTTCCAAGGTATATCTTTATGTGGGTTAATATATTATAATCTTTAACAAGGGTTTTTCAAAGCCAAGTGGACTTACTTCATTATGCCAACGGTTTGTTTTAAACTCTAGTTTAAATACGTTTTAAACTTACGTCAAATTTCAAATTTTATGTTTATTTTAATCTCTGGATTGTTTTCATTGTTCATAATTAATAAGAACTAAAATTGGACAACAAAATCAAAAAGAAAAAAAAACTCAAAATCTGAAATTTGATATAAAAAAATCTTTAGTTCTAAATTTTATTATTGATAATTGAAATAACAGTTGAAGCAAAGTTGTATTCAATGTAATTAAGTTCGGATGTCAGCTTTTTGTCCAAGTTTTAAAGAGTTAGAGTTTTAGATGTAATAATATATTATGGAAGTTTTTTCTTTCTTTTTTTTTTAACTTTTTACCTTAACGGGACAAGCATTTCAACCGAATTTGTTTTAACGATTTTTAGTATTAAAAGGCAATCATTTATCACTAATTTTATTTAATATAACAAACATTTTTAGATAATAAATTTTCATTAATGACTATAATTATAGTGACAGTGGATACTACATACATTGATAATGGTAGTAGAATATTTGGACTGTATCTTAAGTTTTACACTAAATATTAGATTGATTGTTTTAAGAGGTATAATAGTTGAAGCGAAAAAGAAATTACAATGTTTAGGTTTAAGTATATATAGTTGGGGGTGATTCAAAGAAAAAGGATTTTGATTCTCTGCATATTTTTTTATATTGGTCTTCTGTTATATCTTCAAAATATACTAATGATCATTAATTTTAAAATTTTAAAATATATTAAAATTATCTTTAAATTATCCAAATAATATGTTTTAAATGTTTAGTAGAGGACAACATAACAAAATTCATAGAGAAACCAGACTTAAGTAAAAAGAGAGAAAAAATATTTATTATTATTTCACCTATAAATAAATATATAATATAGTCTAATTTTAAAGTTTTAATGCTTATTACAATGTAAATGACATTCAAAAATTCTATAATTTTAGAAACTAATGCGTATATTTAACATACTGTCTAGTTGAAGAGTTTAAAAAATAATTAGTATTATTTCAAAGTATTCATATCCAACACTCGTTCCATAAACATCTGGTGCATATTATTATGTTGCCTTTCTTGATTGTTTCTCCAAGTATACGTGGTTTTATTTACTTACAACATACTTTCAAATATATGTTGTGTTTAAATACTTCCATCTTTATGTTGAAAAGCAAACTGGTTTTAAACTTCAAAACATCCAAACTGATAATGCAAAAGAAATTTTGGCTTTACATTCCTATCTTACTTAAAATGGTATTCATCACAAGTTAACATGCCCCCATACTCATGAGCAAAATGGTAGCATTGAACGAAAGCATCGTCATGTTGTTGATACAAGTTTGTTCATGATTGCTTCTACTTCACTACCTATATAATTTTGGGGTGAAGCATTCATAACAGTCGTAACCATTATCAACATCTTACCCACTCTTGTTCTTGACACCAATCACCATGTGAAGTTTTGTTTAAAGTTACACCATCCTATCACATGTTGCGCATTTTTTGTTGTGCTTATTATCCATTACTCTGCCCTTATAATAAAAATAAGCTTGCTTTTCGATCATCTTTATGCTTATTCCTTGGATACAACTCCCAACATCGAGGTTACATCTATTTTTCTCCATCTGGTCGCACTTATATTTCATGTCATGTTATCTTTAATGAGAATCTTTTTCCTTATGGTTTATCATCTAACCTATTTGATTCTTCTACAACATCACCTATATCTTCTTCTCTTCCATAACCTCCTTTAATCATACTAGTGAAAGATTCTTCATCATCTAATTTCACTGACACACAACCTTTATAAGATCTCCTTTCCAAATTTCTTCCCCACCTTCCCCTTTATCAAATACTCCTCATTTATCTTTACCTTCATCATCCTCGTTGTCTGTCCCACACCCTCCTTTAGATAACTCTCTTTCACCCTTTCCACCCAATATTCATCATATGACTACACGATCAAAAGCTAGTATTTTCAAACCAAGGTGTACACTACTACTTCATCCATTTTATCTAAACCAACCTCTATAAAAGATGCTCTTGCAAACCCTGAATGGTTACATGCCATGCAAAAAGAGTATGAGGCTCTCCTTGCTAACAATACATGGACTCTCATTTCCCTTCCGCCTAGTGCAACAATAGGTTATAAATAGGGTTTTAAAACTAAACTTAGCATTGATGGTTCTTTTCAAAGCTGCAAAGCCCACCTCGTCGCAAAAGGATTTCATCAAACAGAAGGCCTTGACTATCATGAAACATTCAACCCAATTGTGAAGCTAGCCACCGTTGTCCTTACTGTGGCTCTTTCATTTCGTTGGCCCATTCACTAAATAAACATAAATAATGCCTTTCTATATGGTGATCTCTCAGAACAAGTTTATATGCAACAACCTCCAGGGTTCATTCAAGGTGATGATTCTCTTGTTTGTCGTCTTTCTATTTATGGCTTGAAGCAAGCTCCCCGTGCCTGATTTCAAAAGTTAAGTAACACTCTTTTCTCTCTTAGGTTCCTTCAAACCAAAAGTGACCCTTTGTTATTCACTTTATTTTCTTCCTCTCACATTATTTTTATACTCATTTACATTGATGACATTATCATCATGGGTTATTCTTCACAAGCGATTTCAACAATTATCTCCTCTTTATGATAACACTTTACTTTAAAAGACTTGGGAAGACTACACTATTTTCTTGGTCTTCAAGTCTCATGGATTGTTGAAGGCCATCTTCATTTGACTCAAATAAAATATATTTTGGACCCCTTCGTAAGGCAAAAATGCTTGGCTCCAACCTTTAATCTACACCTATGGTCTCTTCATGACGCCTCACTCTTGATAGGTCTACTACAGTTCAAGATGCTACCCACAATCGCACCATTGTTGGTTCTGTAAGATCCGCTAAATTTAATTAATTAATTAATTAATGCGGGCAGTGAGAGCCTTTGTGGCATTTAATTCTGACAAGTATGACATGAAAAAGTACTAGCTTAAGTTGTTAAGAGTACTTGATTCTGTGATAGGACTTGGGTTCAAGTCTTATGTATGCCATTTTTGTGCTATTTAATAAATTATAATTATTTTAATTATGTAATTGTTTTATATAATATTTTGGTTGTGGGGAGTGATATTATATTCTTAAATGATTAAGATATATCACGAAACATGAATTTGTTGAATGATTGTGCATTGAATTGGCATTGGCATGGTTATAGGTTCGAACCTTGGTAACTCTAAATTAAACTTTCTTTTTGCTTTAAGTCTGATTGGCATGCTAAATATAGTAGCTTTACACGTTAATTTTATTTTAAGTCTGATTGGCATGCTAAATATGGTATGATTATGCATGAATTATTTTATTCCGTTTAAAGCTTGTGGTTCTAGAAATTTCCAGAAATTGTCTAGTCGACGATGAACTGCCACCAGACGACTCTTTCCTTTTTTAGGCCATTTAGGGTTCCTGCAGAGGAACCACCTGCCAAATATAGTGTAAAATAGTCAAATTGACCAATGTTGACCAATCCTTGCCCAGAGTAGACTGGTTGGCCAATCTTGACTCTTTGACAGTCCATTGAGAGGCTGCCACGTGTCAAGGTAGTCTCTCTCTCCATTAGGGTTTTACTGTCGTGAGTGGTTACGCGAAGGTTTCGGGGGTTGACGCGATGGCGGCAGAAATGCTGGAGGGGCTGGGTCCGTGGTTGTAGTAGAAAAATGGGGATAGGTTCGCGTTCCAGAGATGTAGTGGTGGTCGCACGCGAATGGCTCGCGGCTGCAGGTGACAGTGGCGTTACCGTGAAGGTGTTGAGCATGATGAAGTAGTGGTGGTTCGACACGTGAAGACAGAGCTACAATTCCGTCATCGTGTAGGGCAGCTCACACGGGAGGGGGGTGCGACAACGTTGGTGCAAGTGCTGCCAAAGATGTTGGACTGTTTCGGCAAGCTCGAACGGTGCGACAATGGAGGCTTCAAAAGCATGACAATTTGGAGAAGATGATGCGTGACAGTAACAGACGAGTGCAGCGGTGGACGACGACGAGCATGACTGTTTTGGCGTTGAGCATGGCTACATGTGGTGCTCAGACTGTTGCAGATGAGGGCAGGCGCAGACTATTTTGGGTCGAATGATGTAATGGTGATGATGGCGCGACAGAGCAAGTGCGAGTTATAGTGGTGGTCGGACGATGCGGTGGCGGCCGTGGAGGGTGGTGGCTGCGACATGGTGATGGTGAGAGAGAGGGAAAAAAATTAAGGATAGGGTTTCTGATTATGTGGAGGAGAGACGGTGATAAGGTGTCATTCTATGATTGAGTATTTTAGTGAGTGGAGGATTGATGACGTGACAAGTTTTAAGTGGTTATTTTAGTGAGTGGAGGATTTAGGACGTGACAAGCTTTAATTAGTTATTTTAGTGAGTGAAGGATTGCCACGTGGCGTAATATGGTTGAATGAAGTTTAAGTGATATTAAGGATGCAAATTAGTAAAAAGAAGGGGTGTAGAACAGAGTTAGAGGATCCAATTTCAGGAAGGGTGTGGAAAATAAAAATTGGAGGTGTATTTAGCTCCAGAAAAATTACTTTTCAGAATTAGATGACCTAATTGCAAAAGGGGGTGTAAAAATGAAATTTGTGGGTGCATTTAGCTCCTAAATTATTTCTCTTCAAAATTCTGATTTTTGGATTTATTTTATAACTTGAAATATTCCCAATTTACACTCTTAAGGATCTCAATTAAATTCCAGTTGCATTATTAAATTTAAAAATATTCAATAATATATTATGCAACTAAAATCATCTCTTAAGCGCAAAAAGTATATTAAATCCCCAAAATTTAAACACTTATGAAGGCAAAGGTTCGCACTCATCACAACCTCCAAGCGGTTTGAAAGTAGAAAGTGTCTGACGCCTCATGAGTAGTGTCAGGCGATATTGCTGCAGCAAAATTGTATTTTGCTCGTTTGATTTGCGTGGTCTACAAGGCTTCTATGATATCTTAAAGGTCAGCTTGCTGGTGCTCCTTGAGTTGTGGCTCGAAACGTATCCCTTGAGTTGTGGCTCGGAACGTATCCCTTGAGTTGTGGCTCAAGATAAGGGTTAAGCACGTGGTATTCCTTGAGTTGTGGCTCAGAATAACATCTCTTGAGTTTTGGCTCGGGATGGCGAATGAACACGAGGAACTCTTGAGTTGTGGCTCAGGTTGGTGAGTGTTGCCGGTGTGAGTGTGCACGTAGCGGCGTGTACGAATGGGTCCAGTTAGATTGCTCTCCTCAGTAATTAACTGACGAGTTTGGTAGTCTTGGGACATTACGAATGTAATTCGTATTGGGAACTCCACCTAGCATTACGGTGTGTGATCCGTAGCATGGTTTCCCGCATGTGTTCTATCAGTTGTGGCTGATAGGTGTGGCAACAAAACATCTTGAGGTACTCTCTAGAAGATGTACAACACGGTTGACATGGTTGTGGCCATGTGTGGTTTACAGATGTCCTAACAAAACCCCTTTCATCTATAGTCTTCAAGAGTTTCCAATCAAAACTTATGGTTGTTAAACATTCAACCTTAAGTTTGAGGGGGATGTTACATGACCTATATTCCATCTCTTCTGATGTATCAGTTTTATAAATGATTTTCTGTTTTTCGTTAGTTTTTCTCTTTGATTCCCTTTTGTTTATAAACGTATGCATGCCCTTCATGCAAATACAAAATAATAATCTCTTTCTTCCTATTGGTCCTTTCTTTTCTCTGATTTTTCTCTTCCGCCTTACAATGCGCTTGCGTTTGTTTGGTTAGGCAAAGTTATAAGTCTGTGTATGATAAGTTGACAAAGCTATGCACTTGTGTTTGTTTGGCTAGATGAAGTTATGTGCTTGCGCCTATTTGGCTAGACAAATTTGTGAGTTTGCATTGATCAGTTAGACAAAACCATGACAATATATTCTTTCGTTTGTTAGGCCATATACTATATTTGCATCTAACACAACCCAATGAAGAAAATAAAATCGTTTAGAGAAGGTTGAATAGATTACAACATCAAAATTAAGGCATTATACTCTTGTGGATTTAAATTTCTACAACAGTTAGGACTATTAAAAAAAAATATGTTTTATATTGTGATAATCAAGATGCAATTTGTCTCAACAATAACTTAACCTTTCATTCAAGGTAAAAAAATACATGATGCTTTTTGGAGATAAAACAATTATCTTTAGAGAAAATTCATATAAATGAAAATGACTTACATGTAGTGACAAAGATCTTACCTATCGAAAAACTAAGTATCTTCAAATAGAAAGTAAGTTTGGTCAATTATAACCTCGATTAATTGGCGAAGAGGAAGTTTATCAAATTGATTACCAATTTATTAGATCCATACTTACTTTAGTAAAGAAAAAAAAAGTGTATCACATATTTTATGAGCTAAAGGTCCTTCCTACATTTTACAAAAGTGCATTCTTTTGCAGGCAAAACATGTACTCACTCCTATGGAGAGAAAAGTAAAAAAGTTCTCTAAGAGAGAGAAAAATAGAACATGTATCAAGTATAAATAATTTCAGTAGTTACTTGAAGAAGAAGTTTATACCAAATTTTCATGTATTTGGTTATTTCTTTTGTTTAGCTGGAAAACTCATTAAAATTTTCGGTGTTGTTATTTACATTACTTATAAAAATAAAGTTATATATTAATACTTAGAGACTCAAAAAAAATTGTGTTATGCTAATTAATTATCATTAATGAAAGCTTTTATTGGACTACGTCATTTGGATTTTTTATTTTTATTTTTAATATTAAGGTTGTTAAGAGTTTGTTTTTCTTCATATGGTGCATCTGACAATTTTCGCATTAATTTTACATTATTGGCCAAGTCATTTTCTTGTTTATATTCAACAACGTAAAAATCTAACGGCAAGGAATTGTTAACTTATGTAATATAGTGATTTTTAATTTTATAGTTTTAGACGATAAAGTTTGTTTTCTAGGACCATTTATGGTAACCGCAGTCATTTTTGTTTGACAGAAAAATAATAGAGAAAGTTAAAGTAGGATAAGTTAGATAAAATAAAAAACTGAAATAAAAAAAACAAATTAATGTTTTTTATGTAAAAATATCATTTAACCGTTTGTCCTATTTATTAATTCAATTATGCTTGGGATTCGGCTCTAGTTTATTTAATTAAAAATAAAAAGAATCCAATTAATAAAAAGAGTTTGCAGGTGGAACATTTTGCAACTTACTTTAAGCTCAACATGTGATTGTACCACATGAAAACAATGAATTCCATAAAACTTGGAAAGAGAAAGTGCCAACTACAAGCTACATAGATCCATAATTGCAATAACCACACTTGATGAAAATAAAATAATAATAATAACAATAATAATAATATCTAGAATGTGACAAAAGCATAAATTAAAATTATGCATAATTAATTACATGGACACATTGATTGCTTTCAAAAGTATTATAAAATTAAATTGTTGATTTCTATAAATAGCAAAGAAGACTTTCAAATTATTTTGGAGAGGTTAATGACTTTTAGAGTTTACTATTATATTTAATTATGATAACCTTTTTTTATTTGCCAATAAGGACTGAACAATAGACATGCTACCTCTAAAGAAGAGACTTGATAGATACAACAAATCACATTCTTTCACAATTTATATCTTCCAAATTCAAACAGATCAATAAATTAACATCATGCTTCTAAGAAGAGAATTGAAATTTCTAGTTAAGTTTTCAGTTCTTTTACATTCTTTTATATTTCTTTCTCAATACAATTTTTTATTATTTGATACAAGGAATGAAAAATATATTTCCCTTTTTATATTAAATTAAGATGAAAACTAAAAATAATAATTTACATAAAATTAAGGCGTGTGAGTTATATACATATATATCAAAATTATAACAAAAAAAGAATTTTTAGAAAAAGGATTTTTTTCTTTCTGAATATAAGTGAATACCATTCTCTTTATTTCTCCCTTTCGACCTTTTTTTTTTAAATAAGCAGAAACGAAATTCAAGAGAACCTCACAAATTATTCTTTTTGCTCTTTCATAACTTTTCTATTGCTGTAACTGAATATTACTTATTTATGTTATTTTCCCCAACTATCCAACCATAATTGATTTTATAAAACCTGATAATTTTGAAATTAATTCTATAAAACTCACTCAAACATACACCATGTATCCATTTAATAGAGAGAAAAGAAATAAAAAAGGAGTGAAAGGGACCAGAAAAAGAAATAGAAATGCGATATTTGAATAAAAATTAGATTACTTTAACAGAAAGAATCAGTGAAAAAAAAAATAACAATCACGATAATTTAATTAATACGTTAGAAAATGAGATAAAAGTGATATTTTATTTATTTATTTATTTATTATGATTATAATAAAATAATATATATATATATATATATATATATATATATATATATATATATATATATATATATATATATATATACTCACAAAAAAAAGGATAGTGGTGCATACTTATTTTCTAGAGAAGCAAAGCTCGAATTTGAGGTGTTCTCATCCTTCTTTGGAGTTTTGAAATTGCTCCTACTAGCCATAATTTAGGTTCAATATTCACCGAGTCAGTCTTAATCTTAAGCGACTCCGACCCAACAAACTAATTCTAAAAGCCTTTTCAATCAGTTTGAGCAGGAATATATTACATTCCACAAATTCTTCAACAGAAACCCATGTGCAGATAGAAAAAAAAATTGGTCACAGAATAAAAAATTTCAATTTCTGAACAGTATAAAGATTGCAGGAAAGAAAGTGCGTAAAACAAAATCGAACGCACGTTAATCGAAGAATGGAGCTTCAATTGATGCTTCCAATCACACTTCAGCTGTTAGAATTCAAAATCCAGAATCAAAGAGGCAAGGAGCCCTAATTTATATGATAGATTTGGGCTTAGAAGGATTTTGGCACCCATCATACTTGGGCTTGGACTGCGGGACACCGATGACCCAATTTATGGTCCCTGATGGAAAAGAAACGTTACAGCCCTTTAAATAATAAAAAAACACAAAGAGAATACAATTGTGGGGTGAAGGAAATAATTGCCTTATTTAAAAACTTATAATTATATTGTTTCATTTAAGCTTTGTTCCTCTAAATAATTTTTTCCTGCAGCCTTTTTTTTAAAAGCAATTTTTAAAATTAGTTTTGCAGGAATATCCATTTTTTTATTTAATTTTTTCCTCCAATTTGCCTTATTTAAAAACAACTTTGGTTTTATCTTCAATTTAAAAACTTGTAATTATATCGTTTCATTTAGCCCTTTTTTCCTCTAATTAATTTGTCTTATGATAACAGAATCAAGTTTTGTCAAAAGGATAAATCTACCTATAGATTTGTTTTAACGGATTGAGACAATTTGAGTTATATGGAGTGTGTAGATTAAGTCGCTTTTGTTTGTTTGTTTGTTTTTTTAAAATGTTTATTTAGTAAAATAAATAAATAAATTTATAACTTTTAACTTTTTTATTTTAAAATAAGTTGTTTTTAACATATTTTAATAAACAAACTATATTTATTTTTAAATAAATAATAATTTCAAAATTATTTGTTTAAAATACTTACTTAAGTTTAAATAAAGTATACATAAATGAATCGGATCAAACATATTTTATCAGGCGAACTTGTAATAACTGTTGTACCAACAAGTCTACTAAAAAAGTTATACAGTGAATACAATATATCATATTATAAATTTACTTTCTTTTTAACCTTTTTATTCTTTCTATAAGCTTGGTTTTTTTATTTTATATGATTTTAGTTTCATACTTTCAATAAGTTAGGATTTTGGTTCGTTCTTCAATTTTACAAACGTTTATTTCTTTTCCTATGTCAAACTAATTGAATTCTTGACGTAACATATTCATTTGAGATAGCGTAAATATAAAAATAAATTTCCAATACAAAACTAACAATTTCCAAAATGCGAAAGCTAAAATCACAGAGAAAAGAAAAAAACGAAAACTGTTGGCCAAAAATTAAAAGGAGAATCTAGATCGTAATTTATTAAAAGGAAATAGTCTAATGTTAATATCATATTATTGAGTATAACAGGATGAAAATCTAAAGTTGCAAGGTTAACTATGTTTTATGGTTTATCCTTAGTGAAATTTAGAATTAGTTTCTTTTTAAATTTTTTGACCAATTTAGTCTTTTATTTTAAAAAATACGTAAATTTAGTTTTTTTAACCAAATTTTGTTAAATTCATTTAACGTTTTAAGCACATCTCACGATAATATTTGAATTATTTACACCATTTGACATATTTTCGCTTCAAATTAACTCAAATATTATCACAAAATACGTTTAAAATGTTAAATAAATTTAACAAAATTTGATAAAAAAGACTAAATTTACATATTTATAAAAATAAATGATTAAATTAATATAAAATTTTAAAAAAAATTAATTCTAAAATTTACTTTCTGAAACCGAAAACGTATTTAATCACTAACTTAATTATAAAGTATGTGACGGTAAAAGAAAATAAATAAAAGAAGTAAATGCGTAACTACAGATATTTTCAAAAGACTGGCATGTGACAAATTCCACAACCCGACGCTCAGAGTTAATGCAGTTTAGAGTTGGTATTTGTTTTTCATGTGTTGAAGTCAATTAATTCTATAATTAATTCATGTAAGTTTCTTTATTGTGTCATGTTATTTTTAACAATTTTTTTAAAGCTTTTCACTTCCATGTAAAAATCTTATAAAATACACATTTCAATCATTTTTATTTAATAATCTATATATTTTTAAGATAGGAATTTATTTCTTATTTTTATAATTTAGTATTTTAAATTTTATATTATTCATCATAAACGAAATGCTTTACGAAATAGTTAACAAGTTGACTAAATTGATTTGAATTGAAATGAGATAAAGTTGAGTTATTAGTTAATTCTGATAAAAAAAAAAATCCCTTGTTGTGTTGAAGTGGAAACATGCAAAAGGATAAACATGTGGGACAAATAATTATAATTTAGTATTTTTGTTCTCTTGGTTTGTTCTTTATCTACTTACTCAAACAACACTTGCAAAAGCCGAGTTATTAATTCCTCTATGTTTATTATGTCCATTATCAATGGATTAAGGGCATGACACTAAAATTTACTAAACAAGAGGGAAAGAGAAAACATTCAACTAAATATCATAATAACATTAAAACATGAATCTTATAAAAGGAATTATAGAAGAATGAATTAAAATGGATTCAGGAAATGGTTTATAGCTTAGTTATAGTTTAAAAATGAAAAATATATTCAAATTTTAAAGAATATTATAAAACAGAGAAAATAAAATTAAAGATTTTCAACTTGAATTTTAAAATGAAAAATTAACGAGATTGTCGTAATCTTTATACTAGACTAAAGATTACAAAAGAAATTAAAAATAATGTGACACAATGACACTTGTAAAAATTAAATTAAATTTCATAAAACTTCTATCATGAATTACATTTTTCAAAAGTTTTATTTTTAAATATAACAAGATTATTTTTTATGAAAATACACAAATTCTGTTACAAGAAAAGCACATTTGTAATGCTGTAGCAGCATTTAATTTTTTATTATGTATATTATTTGATTTGGTTGTGTGTAACTGTGTACTAAAAATGGGTGGATTAGTTAGTGTTGACTTTGGAGAATGAATGAAGAAAAGTAGAAAACTGTGATAGCCAAGAGAAGAGGGTAAGATGGTCCTCAATTTTCATCATTCATTTCAGCCTTTGGACCATATTCATTTATTATGGCTTATTATTATCTTCTTGGAATGGGGATCACATAAATATATATATTCAAATAAGAAAACTAAAAAATTATAATAAATAAGTTATTTAAAATTTACATTTATTTTATGATATATGTTTAGGAAATCAAATTAATAACAACAAAATGAACTTTTTTTTTTCGTTAATTTAAATGAGTTTATATGTAAAGTAAAAATGAAAACTTAGAAAATTATAGGAGATAACTTTTATAAAATAACTTATGTTTCACATATCGTATTTTTTTTTCTCCAAGTTTATGGAGAAACTCATTCATGCAGCAGTTTCTCCTTGGATTATCTCAATAACCACTTCTTCAATTATTTTAAGATATAACTCACTTTTCTATCGACCAAAAGGAGTTAGAAATTACAGGCGTAAGAACTTAAATAGAACGTATTAATTATAAATAAAGTTACATATTAAAATTAATGTAATTTAGTTTGTTAAAAATATAATATTTTCACTTTTTTATAAAAAAAGAAAAGAAAAGAAAAATATAAACTAGTTAAAGTCAAGAAGGATAAATTGTGTAATATAGTTGTGGAAAATAACAAAATTCTCATCACACATATGTGTATATAACAAGTTATATAGAAAATTAAATATCCGATAAAATGAACTCCCAAAAATGTTAATTACAGGACATGAAAGAAAAACTAACATATCATGCATCAACGACCTTAAAGAATATTCTAACACTTTTTCTTTTTCGATTTTGAAAAGATGTTGAATGAAAACTGGTTTTGGTATTTTTGGCTAATCCACCCTATTCTCTCGTTCCTTTCTTGCTTCCACATCTATAGCTAATGTCTTCCCTGGTTCAGGTATCAATTACAATTTGCATTCTACAAATAAAAATAAAACAAAGAAAAAAAAAAAATAGGAGATGGAGTGAATCGGTTGAAAAGGTAGATAGATTAATCAAATATTACGTACGAACTGGAAATTGGTTTATGATCAAAATCGTAGGTTATCCCCGAGAAACACGCGAACGAGAAACCCATCGCAAGTGGTCATGCTTCATGCAATTGGAAACCTCTGACATTGTCTCAGTCTGCGTCATTGCTTCAGCAATGGAGTCATCGGTGAAATGCCCAAAACCAGAAACCGTGATCATCTGATTAGAGTAATTTCTTCAGAGCGATTCCTGTCTGTAAAATCATTGCTTGCTGTTGGTGGCTTTCTGGGTTGGTTAATTGGTTTCTTCCACAATGGTAGAGAGAGAAGGGAGAGAGAGAAGAAGAAGAAAGAGTTTGGAAGAAGATAGAGGGACACACTGAGAAGAGGGTCCTACTGCTTAATTTTTGAGGGGCATCAACAGTCCCTGTCAATGATTTTTACTTGGGTTGGGTGGTGTTGCTGAGTTACCTCTCTCACTCTCAGATGGCCCATCCAATCACCATCACTTTGACACTCCTTTCTTTCTCACCAATTTGATCAATCAACCAAAGCTTCTCTTCTTCTTTGCCCCTTTCACTCTCTCTCTGCTCCTTTTTCATCACTTGGAGGATTTCAAATTGGTCCTTGAGGGTGGCTCAAAACCTCTGCCTCTGGTCAAAAGGGTCAATTGGATCTCCCTCATATGAAGAGACTTTCAACTGTGAGTGAGTCTGTGTTTGCGTTTCGTTATTGCTTTTTATTAACCCTCACCTTTCCCCTTGAGAGGTTTCAATTCAACACAATGCTACTTTGGTTTCCACTGACAAGCTTAGTAGTAGTGGGTGCAGTAGTAAGATCTAAAACCAATTTTTATTTTTTTTTTACACAGATCAAGAACACCAGCATTCATGGGATTCTTTGTTGTTTACCTCACTGTAATTTGATCCGTGTTACTTGTTACTTTACTGGCACTTGAAAATATCTTTTTGTTTATTAACTGTTCGGCGAAATGTGGCTGATCTGAGTTGATTTTCAACTCATCATTTTGGGAATTCTTCAACCCGTCTCATATAGTTTTTTAATTTCATAATATCGGTACTTGCTAAGTTACATTTTGAACTGCTGTTGTAGCAGCTGAAGAAGCATGTGACTACCGCCCATGATTTCATAATGAGGATGCTTATATCTTATGGGAACATGTTTCTCTTGCAGTTGGTGGGTGTGTTTCTGGTTCTTGGATTGTTCAGTTGTAGCCCAAGGACAGTGTGGAGCAGCTCTTACTGCAATGGGGTGAACTTGAAGGAATTCCGGCCTCACAGTGTCAGTATTACAGAATTTGGGGCAGTTGGCGATGGAGTCACTCTCAATACAAAAGCATTTCAGAATGCCATCTTCTACCTAAATTCATTTGCAGACAAAGGTGGAGCCAAGCTTTTTGTCCCCCCCGGCAGGTGGTTAACTGGAAGCTTTGATCTCATCAGCCACCTAACACTGTGGTTGGACAACGATGCAGTAATTCTTGGATCAACGGTAATCTAATGTAAATAATATGGTGAATTCCAAGGAAAAGGAAGATTAGCATATCTGCCAAATGTGCTAGCTTTGCTGGCTTGTCTGCAATGTAATTATGAAATAACACACTGTCACTTTCACCCTAGACATAACATTCCTCTGCTGTGTTTCTTTCTTATGCATATCAATCAACTTGGAAGTGTTTTATTATAGTTATTAACATAGATACTTCCTGAGCTATATACATGTGTGTTAATATACAATCAAATTTTGTTACTATTTGATCTTTTGCTTCAGAAAACAATTTATGAATGCAATATCATGCTTGTTACAGAACTCCGAGGACTGGCCAGTAGTGGAGCCTCTACCATCATATGGACGTGGAAGGGAGTTGCCGGGTGGAAGGCATAGAAGCCTCATTTATGGGCGTAATTTGACTGATGTTGTCATAACAGGTTGATAATATTCAAAAAGGAATTATCTTCTATAACTATATTCAATGAATCATCATCTATCTCTTCCTTCCCGAGGTGTATGCACTTGTTATGGGTGTAAAAAAAATCCTTTTGTATTTTATTTATTGATGCCATTGGTATCCCAATGAAGGTAACAATGGAACTGTAGATGGTCAAGGGAGTATCTGGTGGAACAAGTTTCGGAACAAAACATTGGATTATACACGTCCCCACTTGGTCGAGTTGATGAATTCAACCGGGGTTCTCATTTCAAATGTAACTTTCTTGAACTCACCATTTTGGACTATTCACCCTGTATATTGCAGGTTTGTTCCCTAAAGAAGGATTATTTTACATTCCATACTTGTTCACTGAACGACATGAACTTAAATTAGCATTTTAAAGTTATGCAATAGTGAAGCTTTCATGATTAGGGGGAGATTTGAAACTGTTTTTTTCTGGATGAACAGCCATGTTACAATTCACAATGTCACAGTCATTTCTCCTCGTGGTTCACCAAATACAGATGGCATTAATCCAGGTGAGTTTTCTCCGTTAAAGTTACGTATATCGTATAACAGTGTTTTTGTATTTCTTGTCCGGGCTAACTTTCGTGCCCTCTAATTGAAACTTAAAAACATCCTCATCATATTCTCATATATACCTTTTAACTGTGTCCAGATTCTTCAGACAATGTATGCATTGAAGACTGTTATATAAGCACTGGTGATGATCTGGTTTCCATAAAAAGTGGATGGGACGGATATGGCATTTCATTTGGTCGACCCAGTAGAAATATTAACATCCGCAGGCTCATCGGGAAAACAACGAGTGCGGGGATTGCTATCGGAAGTGAGATGTCTGGAGGTGTATCAGAAGTTCATGTAGAAGATATTTACATTTTTGATTCGCATACTGCAATTAGAATAAAAACTTCTCCTGGCAGGGGGGGTTATGTTAGAAATGTCTATGTCTCTAACGTGATCTTGGCTAATGTAGATATTGCTATTAGGTTCACTGGTTTATATGGAGAACATCCTGATGACAATTATGACCCAGATGCTCTACCGGTAATAGAAAGAATTACTATCAAGGATGTAATTGGAAAAAAAGTGAAACGTGCCGGCCTTATACAGGGTATTAAAGGTGACACCTTTGTCAATATCTGCCTATCAAACATCACACTTAATGTCACCTCAAAATTGCCATGGAACTGCTCTTACGTTAAAGGATATTCTGCCCTGGTTTCACCGGAAGCCTGTGAGCCTCTCAATCAGCGAATATCTCCTGAGCATTGTTCCGACTGTTGCTATTTACCAAACCACATAACGAGTTTGGGAAATCAAAACTGGGGTGCTTGGGTTTAGAACATCAAGCTACCGAATTTCACTTATAGCTGGAATTTGATTGGTGAGTTTCTTCAACAGGGCAAATTTTACCACCTCACAGAAGTTGAATGGTGTTGCTGATCTGCAGAATGACACCGAGAGATGATTTTTCTTGTAACTTGTGTGCAGTAACAAATAATTGAGTGATTTATCAGAAATTGAATTTGAATGATTTCATGTCTTGCTTTCCTAGCTACTTATTCTTTTTTAAAGTAAAATGAAAATTTTGTATACATTTTGCCTCCTCGAGTTCGCCAGCACATCTATATTAAAATAAGGGTTTCCACAACCTCACCTTTCCATCAAGGGGAAAACTATTATAACCTTGAGATCTTGTTTTGGACAAGAAGTAAAAACGTGTACATGAATATTTGTTTAAAAATAACATTACAACAGCAATTATGGATAGCTGAGAAAAAAAAACATGATTGCATTTATATGAGAATTAAAAAAAAAAAACAAATGAGTCATACTTACAGGTACATCGACTAGCAGAAACTATCCCATGTCATGTATATTAAACAGGAATCCATGTTACATAAATTAACCATCACGGGTGTAAATATAAGGAATCAATGATATATAGAAAACGGATATGGAGAATGCACATATCAACAACCCTTTCTCTAAGGCTGAGAATCTCAACTTCTAAAATACAATGCTTCTTGGGGATGCCTCGCTATCATCTTTTCCGATAACTGAACATAGAACCTGCCTTGAAATATGTGTTTCAAGCTCCCTGGACACATCTGTTAATTTCAAGTCGAAACTGCTTCTGTATTTGTGATGTGGAGATGCTATCAAGTTGCTAGAGAACACCGTTGGTGAGCCAGCAGAAAATCTCCTTCTCGGGCTTGTGAACCTTCCTGGCGATCCAGTTACTCTCCCTTTTGCTATAAAAGATGTCGAGAAAATATCCTCGGTGTCTACGGTTTTGTCCGAATTCATCAATGGCCCGCTTTTTGTTTCCAATGGAAGAGGTTTTAACGAGTTTTGTTCCCCTGTTGGCTTTTCTTTCACAAGCCTTTCCCTGGCCTTCTCAGCTGCCAGTAGGGCTTTCTCCCTGGTCAACTTTACGAGTTTCCATGGGTTAATGCTCACATGGAACTTCTTTGTCTTGATCAACGGGGAAGGTTCAGTTTCTCGTTCAATCCTGATAGACAACCTAGGTGAGCCCTGAAGTTCAAAACAAACCTCCCTGTTGGTTTTGAATCACAATCAGGTCATAAAATGTAACAATCTATCTCATTCTTACCTGGTTTCCTTTGCATAGAAACTTGGACATTAGTGTTGGCTTTTCAGGTGAGTCAAAATCGAAGCTCTCCTCTGAAGAGAAATCAGAATCATCCAATGATTCCAATTCCATGGCTTCATTCTCTTCTCTCATCGCTAGAATATAGTCATAGGTTCTCATTCCCTTCATTAATAACACACACAATGTATTCAACAACAACCAAAAGGACATATAGCTAGAGCTTGATGACAAAGCACTTTCGCAAACTGATTATCAAAACCTGTATTTTCTTCTACATACTTTGGCAAACCGATTTAATAGCATTTTTAGTTGTTTTAAATAACAAAGCATGATAATATATGATCGTTGGCAGTTTCAAACACAATAAAGAAAGCTACCTTTCGTATAAGAACCACGTGAAAAAAGAAAAGCTGCCCCAATGCTGCTGAACTATAAGCTGTCAATAGGAGAAGCAAAACCTGCAGCAGCATTCCACGAAGTTGGAAGCAAATCAGAAGTGATGTTAAATTTTGGACGCAGTACGGAGCAAAATACAGAAATGTTAAAAAATGATCTAGACAACTCTTACACATATGGTTGCAAGAACTCCTCTTGGAAATTCTATATGGAGTTTGCTCTGAAGCTCCTTTTCTATTCCCCTTTTATCAGCAAAACATCTGATAAATATAGCAATCGCAACACCTCCTTCAATCAAGAGCTGAAACATAACAAACGTTGTTGGAAATGACTCAAGTCACCTAACTCAAACACTAGTTATTTTCGTTACTAAAACTGAAGCAACTTGTGATGACTCACCATTAGCAGCACGAAAATCATGAGAAGAAAGAAAGTTGTGTAGTTCCTTTTTCCAACACAGTTATTCAGCCACTGGAAACAAGCGAAAGAAGATATATTTACATCATAATAACTAAAGAGAATATATATAAATTAGAAACGCAGAACATAATACCTACCCTGCAATGGTGATCAAACCCTTCAACACAACGATTGCAAGTCCTGCAGTGCTTACTGTGTTTTTTCACCTGATTCAGAGGAGAATTGGATTTAACTGGGAGATAAGGATTTGTTTTATACACTTCTCCATACGTAATTATAGAAGAAAAAACAATAAAGTATAAGGAATTACAGGAGATATTGGTGGGCATGACTTATATTAGTTAAATTAGCTTCTGCATTTTTTAAAATCTAAACTATAGAAACATTGTAGCATCTAGTTAATTAACTTCTATATATGAACGTGTGAGGTGTTTTTTCGGATCATTTAAGAATCCGATTCATATTGCTAACACAATTGCAATTAATTAACTTATAAGTTTAATTAAACTAACTTCACATTATTTAATTTAAATTTGTTATTTTCTTTACCCTACATGCTTGTTGAAAGGTTTATCCAACAAACCAGATGAATTGAAGTACCTCAAAATCACAAAGTGCACAAAACGAGATGTCATCCTCTTTGAGATCGGGGGCAATAGCATCATCATCGTCCTTCATGACAAGGGGGAATGGCAAGAGAGGCTCCATTTGAGGACTTGTCTTCAAGGGATCAAGGTACTTCCTCTTGATGAACGTCCTCAGCAACTTCCTCTCCACCCTCCTGAAAAACCTTATCACAATCTGCCCGAGAATGAACCCGTAATTGAGCTTCGGAGTCGCATTTAACGTCTCTCTCTTCTTCTTCTTCTTCTTCCGGAAGCTGGTCCTGTCCGTGGGGTCAATCGCCGTGCACCTCACGAACAGAAACATCACGGAGGTTGCCTGCGAAAAAACACGTGACAGTGTCACAGAAACCGAACAGAGTCGAGAATGAAACAAAAAAAACGACGTACCACGACGGAAAACGCGAGGGTGAGTGTTAACTCGGCGGTTCGGTTTCCGAGGAAAAGTCCGAGGAAAGTGTAGAAACACACAACAAGAAAAGCGTACACTGCCGCGCCCACAAACTGCACTCACGAAACAGAAACTCAATGAATCTGATCTGATCCCTGCTTAGATTTTGATATTTGATTCTGAAAATTGAGAATGTGTAGAAATAGAAAAGACCTGTAAGGAGTGGAGAGGGCGTTGCCAGCCATGGCGTCTCATGGTACAGAGTAGCAGTGAAATGTAGAACGAGAGAGAGAAAGGGAGAGAGTGAGGTATTAGAGTTGCAAGATTCAACTCGAGTTGACTCAACTCAACTCAACTCACCTTAACGGTCAAGTCTCTGTTTTCAAAATTGAACTCAACCGGGCTCCATTTGATGCATTTTTTTTCATCCAACGGACACGTGCCTCTTTGTGCCTTCTCCCAATGGTGGCTTTCTTCATGCACCTCCCAAGTTTTCTTCCCTGCACCCCAAATGTTTTTAAATACCCTAAAATAACCTTTGACTTTGACTAGGTAATGATTAGTTACCTCTCTCCTTATTTATTCTTCCACTAACCCTCACCCCTCACATTTATCCTAGGCGCTGCACCCCCCACCCCAAGGAGTTGGATCAAATTTCAGGCCTTATATTTATGGGCCGGCTCCCCTCTTCATTCACCAAAATTGTTGGGCCTCTCTTCCTCCAGAGTAAAACACAAACCAATCATCCATGCTATACTATTATTAAATTAGAAGGGATTAATTCTATTTTATGGTTTTTACATTTTAATTTATGCGCGATTTTTATTATTCATATTTAAATTGGATAGTTTGCTAATTATTCGAATTGGGTTCCTCAACTTGAATTTTCATATATAAATATATGATGGAGATGTAGTATATAATTAATTTGTATAAATTAGCAAGAGAAAAAGTATATCAAATATTGTTAAATAAAATATTAAATGTAAGAGTTTTTTGTGCAAATATTTTTTATGAATTTCATTTTGCAAAAGAAATAAATTAAAATTATTTTTATTATTACAGATTAAATTGGCAATGTCTAAATTAGTTATATACAAAAAAATTAATGGAAATGTTCCTATTGTTTACCCAATTCATATGGGTAATAGTGAGTAAATTTTGCAATTTCTGTACAAGTACTTAACCTTATTGTTGTGCACTCCGAAGAATCATATCACAAAATTAGACCTTTTCTATTTCTCACACTTATATTACCAATTTAACGACTAACTCCGATTTTTATAAATTCTCCCATTTGACAATCATATGTTTAATAATAAAATGTTAAATTAATATGATAAATTTAAATTTGTTATGAATTAATAGTGATCCATTGATTTAATAGAATTACTCATATGATTCATTATTCTGTATATAAATATTTGTATTAATTATTTGGATTTGTATTTTTTATGGGTTACCATATTGTATCTATTTATATGACTATTCCTATCAATAATAAGACACAGAATTTTTTTCCTATTCTCTTATTTTCTATTCTTCCTTCTATTGTATATTCTTCTCTCTTCTCTATATTATTATGCTTTATTTTGTAACAAAATTAATTTATTAAATAATAGATTAATGTATGAAATTATTAAGAGGAAGTAAGAGAATAAAAGAATGTTAAAGTATTAGCTCTCATTAAGGTGTAGGGCAACGGGTTTGCGTAAGTTTCGGAAACCTTGTCATTCTAGGCTAGCTAGCAAAAATATGCATCCGTACCTATATTATATTAAAGGAAAATGAATTTCTCACAAATTTTTTGTTCACAAAATTGACAAAGTTATTAAATAGAATAATATTTCTTAAGGAAGTTACAAAAATAAAGCAATAAAGTAATAAAGTTTTAATTTTTTTTATAAAAAATGGTTATTTGTCAAAAGAACATTTTGTCAAATTATCATTTTCTTATATTAAAATATACAATTTTGTAAAAATGGTATTAAAAATATATTAATATAATAGAATTTAGAAACATATATAATTTTATTGAGAATAATATAAAATAATATATGCAAGGGATATTTATATACCTATATACGAAGGTGTTCTGATACACTCAATAGTCTCTCATTATTTAGGAGTCATTGTCAAATACAATTTAAATATTTCTTCTTCATTTTACTTTGCGAGATGTCTTTTAAAGAAAAAACTGTGATAGAACTCTATGTTTTAAGATGGACAATACCTCGGCAACACTGTGTTAATTCTATATTGCTGTCAGACTTGCGGTCAGAACAAAAACATAGTACATGTCTTCTCATTGTTTTTAAAGAAGTTATACAATTACTTCTAGGAAAAGGTTGTTTAATTACTTATTTTATTAAATAAAAAATATATTATTTTTATTTATTGAAGAATAAAATTGTCCATTAAAAATGATATAAAAAGCAGAAAGATTTATATAATGGAAGATGAAACTTAATTTTATATGCACATATCTACAATGTAGAGATAATAAGGCACATAGTAAAAGTATTTTAAATTAAACATCAAGAAAGATTTATAAGAAACATCATATATAAGCAAAAAGTTCCTAATTTCACTCCATAAAGTTTTAAACACCCTGAACTCCTCATTATAGTCCCATTTTCCTTGAATTTACATATTCATGCCTCAACAATGTAACCAAATCTTCCACATGTTAGGTAGCAACTCCATTTTGTAGGCCAATATTCCGAGAGAAAAATATTGAGTGTTGAATGTTAAGTTTTTCCTTCCCATACAATTTTTCTCCCAAAAAAAAACTATATTCCTATATTTACATTTTATACATAGAGATAACAATATGTATACATTGTCATATAGATATGTAAGCTACAATTCATGTATAGAAGCTGCTGGTGACCCGATAAGTAGTGCATGCATGAACGTGAAAAGAATTAAGTGGGTCCAGGCAACATAGATGTCCCAACAGCAACAACGTTTCCACCATTGTTACTGTAGATATTATTTCCACCATCATTGCTTCTAGGAGCTCCAATAATCGACGAGATAGCTGCTGCTAACGCGACAGTGAAATTTGGATTCGAAGCAACAGCGGCGGTCACGATATCTGTCAAAGGTTGTTTTTGCCCTAGTGAATGTTGCATTTTGGGAGGGAAGATGATAGGGTGCCCTAGCACAGGGTTGTTGGTCATGTCAAGGGTGATGGTGGGAAATGGTGCAGAGGCTGAGAGGTACATGGAAGAGAATACTCCAACACTGTTGTTTAGTGCTTGGTTACTAGTTGTTGAACCCGAAGAAGATAACAACATAGCTGCAGCTGCTGAGGTAGAATTCGCCATCACCGTGGCTGAAGGTGGAAGAGGGTGGTTATGATTTCCTTCGTAAGTTGTTATCAACACACTCTTGTCCTCTGTGCATCTTTGCACCTGTACAACGTAGTTGCCTCAACATAATATGTAACAACATCGATCATGTTCAAAACCAAACATTAATGAGAAGAATTATTTACCTGTTTACGAACGGGGCATCCTAGTGCCATGGTGCAACGATAGTAGGCACGAGGACATGGATTACCCTTGGATATTTTTTGCCCATATTTCCTCCATTGACATCCATCGCAGATCTGAACACTCACATTATGGGGGTATTTAGATTTAATTAGCTATCATATATGCAATAATAATATAGATCAGGACAACCATATATTTAATTTAATTATTAATTACCACTGGAGCTTCTGATCTTGCACGCACGGAAACTCTGGTTCTTCTTAAAGGAGGCTCACCGGGCTTAGATTCTTCAAACTTGGGACTCTTGGATGATGCTTGTTCAATAACATCTTCTACACGATCAGCATGAGCCTGCTTTCCACCATTGCGTTTAGTCAAATGATGCACATTTTTTTAATATAGTTAATAATGTACCTATGACTTTCTAGAAAAATTAAAGAAAAAAAAAATCAGTACCTCTTGACTAGATTTATCATCGGAGACTGATGCAACAACTTTAGCGTCCAATCTGGTGCATGATTGTGGGTCCAGTAAATGATGACCAGATATCATCTCATTTCTCTCCACCTTCTGATCCATACACTCAATAAGTTCAGTGCTTTTGATTTTAACTTCATATATGTTTGAATGTAAATAAGTTATATTATTTTAAATTCTTTAATTTATTTTAAGTGATTTTTCATCTAAAAAAGTAACATATTTTTATTTTTTAATTATTTGATTAAATAAAATAAAATCTGGCATGTTCATGAGAATAGATGACATATATATTTAAGTCTTTTTCTTTCTCTTATCTTCTGACTAAAGACCTAGAGTTCATGGAAAGCCCGAAGAAACCATATACATGGGTTCGACGACTTTAAGAATGGAAATCATGATGACCTTTCTTAGTTATTTTAGATCAATGTTCCATTGGAATTGGTAACACTGACAGTAGGAAAGAATATGAAAGAATTTAAAAGGGTGAATTAATAAAGAGAGTACAAACCATACATAAATCTTAGACTGATGCTATTCATTTAATGTTCTTTCCTCTATTTGTAAAAAATAAGATCTACCATATCTGCACAAAACGTATAATCTAGTAACAATCATATATATATATGATTGTTAATTATACATAAAAACCTAGTTACCTGATACGGCTTTTGCTTCTGCATAGCAATGAAAATTTGAAGATGGTGGTAGTTTTTGGTGATTTGGTCCAACATAGTTCTCAACCTGTAATTCTCTTCTTGTAGTCTCAGAAACTCGTTTTGGAGCGTATTCAGCTGGAAGCAAAGAGAGATAAACAAAATTGAATCTCAAAACTTAATTTCAGGCATCTATTTAATTTTGATGAGCATATATAAAGATCTGGTGATGCAAACCGGAGATTTAAGATTTTGATCAATTGCTGCTGCTGATCTTGACAATTCGTCACTCTGACTCGGACACATTAAATTCAGCGTAGTCTGTATATTGCACAACACAAAGAATAATGAATATTGGGGATTCAGAATCTAATTAAAGTGCAAGCATAAATGGAAAATTACATTTACGAACTGATGAGTGAGAAGAGGCTGTGATTCGTTCTCTTTAGGAATGTTTGAACGGAGATGGTGGAGGTTAAGACGAGTATCTGAGTTATGAGTATGAGTGTTGTTGGACGGTGAAGTTGAGGAGAAAAAATCGAGTTCTTTGACGGCGTTGACGGTTGTAGGATCTAGATCGAGACTGGTGGATCCAATTTGACGACGGTGTTGTTGCATTTGGTGGTGGTTTTCCATTATCACTCTTAGAGAGTTAGAAACAGAAGGAGCACTTTCAACGCCAAGGGTTTAGATGTGTGCCACTGACACTGCTACTTCACACTCTATTTTCTCTTTTTGGTCCTTTCAAGTTAAGACTTAGAATCTGTTCTTATATGCTGAAATACTATTACTGTGGATGGATATATGTTAGGAAAAAACGAAAATGAAATAAAAAACATAAAAAATAGATTTTTATTTTAAAATAAAACACTTTCTACGAAACCAACGGATTTACGAAAAAATAAAATATACAATCGAGTAAGCTTTTTCATGTCATTAATTATTAATGTAAATATTAATAACATATTTATAAATATCATTAATTATACAAAAAAAATGCAATTGATATATTAATATTAATATTTATATTTACATGATTTAAATAATTGTATGAATTATAAACATTTATAGTTTTTAATAATTATATTATTAGTATACGGTTGTATTATGATAAATAAAAATATTAAGATAGTAAATGAAACAAAATAAATTAATTTAATATTTGTTTATATATTATATAAATTAATAATTAAACTAAAAAATTTAAATAAAATAAGTAATTTAATATTTCTTATATTTGTTATCATGGTAAAATAAATAATTCAAATATTAAAACAATAAATAAAATAAAATAAATTAATTTAAATGTTAATATTTGTAAATTAGTTTATTTTAATATATTTTATTTTGAAATATGATTTTTTTGTTTATTACAATTTTGTAATAATTTTTTATATAATTTTTAAATTATTTATGAATTACTTATTTAAATATTTTAATCCAATTATTATATCGAACCAATTAAACTACATTTTTTCTATTTATTTTTCTTTATTTTTTACTTTCATTTTTTTACCTAACTTTTTCACTTTTTTTTTTCTTTTTCAGTTGGAAAGTTAAAGACAAAAGTGCGGAGAGCGTAAGGTGAAAAAAGAAATACGATATTTTTAACTATGATAATCTTAGTGTTTAATTTTTATTAAATATGTTTTACTGACTAATATAAGGATTACAATAATTGACAATAGATTGTTCAAGTAAGAAATTATTAAGTAGATCTTGAATCATTATTTTAATAATTTTTTTTGTTTGACGTATTACTAAATATTAATGTTTTGTTTTGTTAAATTAAAAGTTTAGATAATATTACATACACTATATAACAAAATGTCTATAAAGTTTGGTAAGAATTAAAGAACATGGTGTTTAAAAGATTCATTCATCAGACCACTAATGGTTATTACTCTCAATTGTTAAAAATAAAAGTTGTTATTATTTGAAAAAATAAAAAACTAATGGTTTAAAATAGAAAAATATATCTGGTTTTGTTTTATCTTCCTCTATTCATTTCGGTTTCGGAGACGTTTGACGACACGGCTCTATCGTTAGGAACTGCAAGAGGTGGAGCCCTCTTCGTATTGGATCAGCCCTCCACATCAGTCCCACGTCACTCTAGGTTCATGCCATCATCGATTCATACTTACCACTACCTAATAAGTGAAAAAAAAAACTAATAAGCACATAGTTTATTGAAATAGAATGATATAAGTAAATAATAAATATTAATTAAAATTAAAATATTATTAAAAACATCACTAAATAAAATAAAAATGACTAAAATTGGCTTATTATATTAAAATTTATTGTGTGAGTTTTCTCTTTAAGATTTTTGATATGATAGATGTAGAAAGATAAATATAAAATTTAATCTGTTTGTAGATACACACTCAAATTTCTCATATATTATTTGTGATATTTGAATGAAGAAATGTTGGTGTGTTGTGGAAACATGGTTGCAAGCCGCGTTTAATTTCTTCTAAAAAATAATGATTCTAGGCCACAGTTGACCAACACTAACAAACAAAATATTGAAATTAGCATAAAATATGAAACCTGACTTTTCGCATTATTCATTAATTTAACTTTTATGATTTTTTCCCCCACTAAAATACAACTCGTAATATTATATAATATTCAATTAACGCTATATAATAATTATATTTATATAGGGACGAGGAAATAGTATTTGGCACTGTTCCCATGGTGGACTAGAAAATAATCACATACCAAGCAAAGCAACAAACCCGTTATAATGAATCAAAATTAGCCCTACATAATAACCAATTGAACCCATGATCTCAGCTTCAAATTAGCAAATGGGTATCCTGAAGTCAATGCCAGGTTATGTAGGTTTCTTTTACATTCATCTTTCCTTGTTCATAACTTTGAAAAACATGCCATTCCATAAACTATAAGTCTTCAAATCATCATCCAGTCAACGTCATCCTAACCAGCATCATTCATTTTTTTCTAGCAACTTTTAAATTCTATTTTTTAATGTGAACCTCAATAACGCACGCCAACCCCTTTTCTTCAAATTTTTATTAATTACCACATTATTGCACAAATAATGGACTATTCAGCGTAGTTATCACAAAATTTCATCATCGCAACACTAATCTTTTTACTTATAAACTAAGTAATTTCTATTAGTTCTAGTAAGAGTCTTCGCAAGGCTTTTAAATTATATCTAATCACAATATTCGATTACTATTATATATCTATCTATCTAGCCTTAGGATGCAAAAGCTAAAAAGGGTTTTTGGATCGTTTCTGAATTATACTAAAACGGAGTAAAATTATTGACAGAAAATCTTGAAAACTGAGAAAGTTATTACTATAATAGTGATGTTGACGTTTTGAAAATAATGACTGTATTGGTTTAAAAAATAAAGTAAAGTTTGAGTATTTTGTTGAAATTGAAAAAATAAAGTCCATGCATGAGCCATGCAGACCCACGCATGCATGGTGCGTATTAAAATATAATTGAGGCTAATTAAGGCAAAGAAACAATGTTTGAAAGGAGATGGAGTATGGGTGTGTTATGGAATAAAGGACTGAGGGAGACCCCACTCGTGTAATTTCAAACTTTGGCTCGCACGTTGGGTTCAAAAAACACCACACTCACAAATTCAAAACTAATCTTCACGTGTGTATTAGTACTTTCAGCACCAGATTCTGATTTCTCCCCACACTACACCACCTCTATAGTTAATTATCTTACGTAGACTATTATTATTAGAGCATTGATTAGGTGGGAAATAAAGCGAAAGTTGAATAATATACCCCAATCTTCGTTCAATACGTGCCTAATTACCCTAATCTTAGTTTGTTTATTTTGTTAAATATAATGTATAGTCCACTGGGACAAGGAAATATAACTAACACATACCAAAAATTAACAGAAATTGGCAAACACGCAAGATGGTAGTGTTGCAATCTGATTTCGTGTCGTTAAATCTATTGTCGTGGTCAGAAAAAACCGACAAGGGAATGCTTTAGTTGTGATTTTAATATATAGGCACAACGTTGTGCCTATTTCCTTCATATAAATGGTGTGTTACTATGTAAAAGGCATAGGACGGTGGCTTTAAACCTACAAGTGAAGGTTGACAGTGGACCAAGTTGGAGGATTTCTTCCAGTACCTCCGAGATTTATTCTACACCTCCAACAATTTTTTAAAATTCAAAAGTACTCTTCGACTATATAAGAAAAACTAAATGCACCTCCAAATTTACTTCCGAATGTCGTATATGTCGATATTTGATAAAGAGTTTAAATTTTCTTTATACTAGTTTTTTCTGTATATTTTAAATATATGTGGATTTTTTTTACAATTATTTAATATTTTATTTAATTATTATTTATATAATTATAATTTATTTATTTATTTATATTAGAAAAATATGTATTATAATAACATTAAATATTTGTTATCATGTTTTTTTGTTTTCTTTTTAAAATAATATTTAATTAATATTTAGATGAGATGTGATGAAACAAAATATTTAGGATTAAATATGTTTGTCTCTTAACTTCGTGTGAAAGTTGAAATTAGTTCTTTTTGAAACTTTGATCTAATTTAGTCCTTCAATCTCAAAAATGTCGTGAATTTAGTCCTCATGGTCTGGACACATAGGCTTGCGCTGCTACATTTGCTTTAGTCACCATATCATGTCCTTTAGAAATCATAGTCTTTCTTATTGTCCAACTTTATGCTTCAATCCTTGCTTTCAATCTTGATATGATTTCTTTTTTCCTTTCTAGTTTGGATCCGAGGTCACAGGTGCATCTACCGCACGTACATTTAGGTGTTTGTTGATGGTTGGTCAAAGCCTCCCACAACCTCTTCAACTTGCCATAATATGCAACGATGGTCATTCATTTTTATTTGCATTCAATCAAATCTGCTTTAAGTTGTTGTATATGTGGTCTATCATGTACCAAGAAGCGTTCCTTGACATTTGTCCACAGGTCATTCGCTACTTCCATGTGCAACATAGTTTGGGTTCAATGGTGTTCATTATCCATGACACCAACAGAGACTTATTGGTTCACCAGTCTTCAAGATCTGGAGATTTTCCTGCAAGTTTTCCAATTGTTCCATCTACAAACCCAAACTTCTTCCTTACTCTCAACGCAATTCTCAGAGATCGAGCCCACTCATCATAATTCTTCCCATTCAGTTGAACATGTTAGGATGCTTCTTGTGTTGTTTGTCTGCAGATATATCATAAGGTGAGATTCGCTTCGTCCATTATTCTGATAATATCAGAGAAAGCTCTGGTCCCATAAAGAAGAAGGACAATAATATTTTGACTATTAAATTTTGACAACTTTCTTTTACAACATGAGGTGGCATCTCCTAAGTGGTTTTAGAATATTGAGAATGAGAAAATTGAAAATTGAAAAATCACTTAAAAAATGACATCTAAGGTTATAAGAGAAAATTGTCAAAATTTAGTAGTCAAAAAATCATTTTCCAAAAAAGAATTGACAATATAATTATCGTCCCTTTATTATTTTTCCAACCACAATATATACACACAAAGATTACATAACTACCTCGATCTATGCTAATTACATTTAAATCATTCCTAAATATAATCTATATTAATTTGTACATTTAAACAATTATAACATATATTATAATTGTGGTAACAAAATCAACTATAATAATAAAAAAATTTATAGTGAATATCATAAAATATCAACAATTATTAAAAGATATCTCATTATTCACAATTTTATACTTAAAATGTATTTCTGACTATTGAAAGAGTAAAGTGAATTTAAATTGGTTTTTATATAGATTTCTGAATAATGTAAGAAATTGAATGTATCGGAACAACCATTAAATATAATATATATATATATATATATATATATATATATATATATATATATATATATTATTAAAAAAGTAATTAAGTTGAAAAAAACACTTGGACAAACATGATTCTTCAATAACCATATAAATCAACAATACCCAATATCTGTTCTCCCCTCTGTGAATTAATCTTCTTTGAATTTTAATTAGAAAATTTGTGTAATGTTGGCTACTATACTGTTATAGTATGAGAACATATTTTCCTTGTAATCATATTTTGAATAGCAGTGGACACACACGTGTCAAATTTCTATTATATTAAAATATTTCAATTCTAAAAATTATAAAAAATAAAATAATTTTGTAAAAATAGAAGTATAAAAGTTATATATGATTTCTTTTAGTTGATAGTTAGAGGGTTACTTACGAATGAAAAGATTTTATGATTATTTATCTCATAAAATAATGAAATTAATTTAATTAAACAAAAGATAAATGTATATAATTAAGAAGACACTAGAAACAACAGTAAAAATAATTATAGTTTTTTTTTATATAATAGTATACATAGTGTTTATGAATGACTATTTTTAAAATAGTTTTTTAATCATTCCACAATGTTCAAATTCAAGATTTTTCTTAAGAGAAAAAAAGGAATTTATGCTAATCTACTAACTTTTTAATCCATTTAATAAAAAAAATTTAAACCATTATAAATGTCAATCAAGTATAAACCCAAATATTAAACTCAGCCAGTTAACCATATCTAAATATAAATAAAGTATAATTATGTGAATATTAATTTGTATAATATAAATATCCATATTTTTTTATTTAGCATATTATATGTCTTCGCATTTCTAATTATTGTATTACTTATTAAAATAAAATAATTATAATTTAAAAACAGTATACGCGTTTTCTTATAGTGCAAAATGTAGCTACGCGGATAAGATATATATTTTTTTATAATTTTCATAATTTGTAAGAAATGTAGATTAAGTTCAACTAAAAAAAGCTAGATGTAATTTTAATAAAAAATCATTTAAATATAAATTATATTATATACTTCTGTATCATAAATTATATTATATACTTCTGTATCATTATTTAGTTTGTTATTTTATGTGTGCATATGATAATAAATACACGATTATATTTTATCTTACTCAGATTTATTGAATGTGTCAGAACGAAATGATTTGAATGTACCGAAACAAAATGATTTGAAAGGAAGAATGAAAGAGATTATAAATTTAGATTCCCATTAACACAACTAAAAACTATTTTTGTCAATAAAAAAATAATAAAAAATAAAAACTCGAAGTGAAAGAGCTTAAGTGCTACTAAATTTCAAGAAACAAACACACCACAAGTCGACAAATTGGACCTAAAAGCTGCAAGTGGGACGAAATCTGATTTCATAATTTTGTTAATGTGAAAAGGGGAACCATACATAAAGGAAAATAAATGTGGGAGGCTAAGTCAAAAGTGCTTCACTCTTATGTCTAATTTGGACAAAAATATTATGTCAAAAAATAAAATCGACACAAGAACACCATTTATCTTTTCTAGAAAGTGTGGTTGATGACGATCTTTTTGTTTGGTTTTTTCATTAGTCTCTCGTGGATTAAGAATTGGACTTTCTTTATGAAAAAGAAAATCACACCAACAAATTTCGAGACATTAAAATTTACTATTTTTTTATCAATTGGTAATATATTAATTATTTTTTAATTACATATAGGGAAATTGATAGATAAAATAGATAAAAAAATATATTTTTAAAATGAAAGAAGTATATGATGTTGTTGGTCTCCATCTTTTTAAGTTTAATTGGAGTTGTTCTGGAAGAGAATTATAGGACCATTGTGCTATTAAAGTCACTATCAATTAGAAAATAAGATAAGAGTGCTCAATGATTTTCAGCCAATTAAGGTAAAGGAATTACAATAAACTATGCTTGTATTTTTGGACACATGGGGGTTTTCTTTTTCATTATTATCTCATTGATTTCATATTGATTTTTTAGAAAATATCAAGTCTAGTTGTACCACCAACTTCTTATAAAATATAGTTATTAATTTAATTTATATATTTACATTTATACTTTAATTGTATATACTTTATCAAAAGCAAATTACCCCAATTTGTTTCTACCTTGTTTTAGATTTTCATAAAAATGTCAAAGAAAGAGATAAAATTGTTAAAGTAAGTAATCAGAAATAAAATGTCAAGAATATTTCAATTTGTTTATATAAATATGAGAGTGCAGTTAGTAATAATGAAGACTCAGAAAGAAAAAACCTAAGTTTGATTGGCCAAACCCGGGCCCAATAACAATTTTTGAAGATTGATTTTTTAATAGCCATATCTTTCAGTCTTTGACACGAGCATTTTACAGCGGATAGTGTATGCTTAATTTCCGCAATTGTTTCTACAAACACATATTCTTAAATTTCACCTATCTATGGTTTCATACTTTAATTTCCTCTTTATAGATAATTATTCATTCAACTTTGTTTGTCGACCACCGACAACACACGTAGAATTAATATAGTTTGAATATTTGAAAAAGCCTTATTGATGACAGTAATATTTGACACGCTTATAATTTGGTAACAGAGAAAATCAACATTCTGTGGTCAAATTGCGGAGTGCAGGGTGGCACTATTGAACTCATGTTGCCGTGTGGCTTACGACAAATGCTTCGTCAACTCTCCCCGTTCCATGAACACAAAACAATCACAAATGCAGAGCCTTGCGGATAAATTTTCGTGGAGAAGACAAAAAAAAACTTCATATAATATTAAACAACATTTTTATTTTATTTTTTAATAGTAAAACTATTTATAACGGTTTTTATATTAATTATCAACATATTAGTCTAAAAAATATTAGTTTTGCAGACTTTAATTTAAGATTTTACACTTTCTATTTGATCCATCATAATAAATCATGAAATACGTTATAGTATTTTGTAGAGCTACGACAATGTACAAAGTATTATGTAAATATTTCTTTATCGCATTTTTATATTATTTCACTGAATATAAGGTTAATCTCACTTTTATTATTATGATCATTCTTAATCTAAATAAGTTTTGATACATAATAGAATCAAACATGACAAATAAGTCACATAAATTGTCTGTTTAATGTATGAATACAAAATGTCAATCAATTCCATCAAAATCGCTGTACTCCATATTCGTCCTTATTTATAATGAAGTTTAGAAAAAAATTGTGCTTCCTATAAGACATTTTATAGTTGAATGATGTGTTTATTTTCGTCAAAGATATCCTACTTAGCATACTTTTTCTAGAAAAAAAAATTAAATATGTTTTTCGTCCTTCAACTTTCGGTCTAAATTGAAATTAGTTAATCTTAAAAATCTTGAACCAATTTAGTCTCACAACTTTGTAAATACGTAGATTTAATTTTTTTAAACAAATTTTATAAAGTTTATTTGACGTTTCAAACACGTTGTATTATAATATTATAGTTTGTTTACACTGTTTGACACATGTTTCCTTCAATTTTGACTAAAAAACGCGTTTGAGACGTCAAATAAATTAAAAAAACGTGATTTAAATTAAATTCACATATTTCTAAAAATAATGAACTAAATTGGTTCTAGAAAGAACTAATTCTAATTTTTACTGAAACTTACCACATACATATTTGACAAAAAAATAATAAATATTTAAGTGAAAGCTATAAATTTTCTCTCTTAATTTGATAACATGAATAGTTAAAAATATCATACATTATTTTAACTTTAAACATGACATGAATACTTTTGGAACAGCAATATAAATTATTAACTAATTTATTATTTATTAATTAATTTAATTATTTTTAATAGATTTTAACAAGTAAATTTTGATAATTTTTTTTAATAATGTGACATTTTTTTAAGTGATTTTAAAATATAAAAAAATGAAAAATTAATATCACTCAAGATTTGAAAAAAAGTTGTGGAAATATAATTGTTGAAACAAAAATATTTTTTAACAAACACATTTTTAACAAAGTTGACAAAATTACTAAATTGAATAATTTATTGTTTTCTAAGAAAGTTACAAAAATAAAATTTAAAAATTCTTTTTACCAAAAATAATTATTTGTCAAACAAAATTTTGTTAAAATATCATTTCCTAAAGAAGAAATATTTACGATTGACCTTCGAAACCTCCCACAGTGTTTTTATACGACAAATTCAACTTGTGTGTTAGGACATTTTCCTCTCAGACTGTGTCTATAAATGCCTCACTATGTTATGCTGTTTCTCGCACACCACAGTAAAACAAAATTTGAAGTTGACCCTTTTTGTTTAACAATGGCACTCTCATTCTCCTCCAAGGGTGTCTTTCTCTGCACCTTCTTATTCTGCTTATCATTGGGCTCCGAAGCTCGTAGATCACCCGTTTCTTCTGTGGTTAGCGAGGACCTTTTCAATTCCATTTTCCTTCACAAAGACAACGCTGCATGCCCCGCCAAAAACTTCTACACCTACGATTCTTTCATCATGGCATGCACAAGATTCCCTCGATTTGGTTCTCGAGGTAGTTCAATCACACGCAAGCGTGAGGTTGCGGCGTTTCTTGCTCAAATTTCTCAAGAAACCACCGGTGGCTGGGCTACTGCACCCGACGGACCCTATGCTTGGGGTTTGTGCTTCAAGGAAGAAGTTAGTCCTCAGAGTGACTACTGCAATTCCACCAACCAACAATGGCCTTGCTACCCAGGAATAACTTATAAAGGAAGAGGACCAATTCAACTTTCATGGTATACATATAATATCTCATGATGTTTAAGTATTTGTAATTTTGTCCACAAAAAATTGTACAAGAAAAGTTTCTGCATGATTCTCAACACTTTTCTTGTGTATGGTGCAGGAACTACAACTATGGACCGGCAGGGGAGGCTTTGGGATTTGATGGATTGAGAAACCCTGATGTGGTGTCAAACAATTCAGTGATTGCCTTTGAAACAGCTTTGTGGTTTTGGATGACAGAGCAAAAGCCGAAACCTTCTTGCCACAATGTGATGATTGGAAAATATGTGCCCACAGAAGCTGACATAGCAGGTAATAGAACTGCAGGGTATGGTCTTGTGACTAACATAATCAATGGTGGACTTGAATGTGGAATTCCTGGTGATTCAAGGATGAATAATCGCATTGGATTCTTCAAAAGATATGCAACATTGTTCAATGTAGATACAGGACCTAACTTGGATTGTGCATATCAGAAACCCTTTTAATTAAACTGTTTCTTCATTATTATTTTCTTTTATGTTCTTTCTCTGTGCCAAAGATTCACCCATGATGTACTCAAAGCTTATGATATCGTATACCCAGTGTTTTAGATTTCAATATTATTCTAGATGAATACTGAAATTAATAAAATTATTTTGAAGTTCTTTTTTTATTTAGGTTAACAATAACACGTGATTTTTTTAATTTAAATTTATTAAACTAGTTTTAAATATAAAGACAAGCACATCTAGCATCACAAATTGACAGGTATAAAAATTTTAAAATTGTTTTTATATAACATGATTGATTCTTTAGATTTAAAATAACTTCTAACTTACTCATATTATTATGAATATCACAATTCAGAATTGATTAAGAGAAATTAAGATAGTAAACTGTAATTATGAAGATGATGAACAAACTTCTTAAAATTTAAAGTGTTCTAAAACAAGGTTCAAGTAAAAGGTAAGTTAAATGATAAACGGTAGATTTTGAATTAATTGATACAATAAATCGTATTTAAAAAGTTTAACTTGATAGATCAAAGAATCAAAATGCAATTTTGAAGATAAATGATACGAAAGATGAATTACTAATAATAAAAAGTAACTTCTATAAATAATTTAAAAAGTTGCTGATAAAGATATAGAACTTAATTTGAATCATTATAAATTTGAGAAGAAGTCTCTAACAAATTTTTAACTTACTAAGTTCTCAAAATTTTAAAAACTTTCTGTCTTTAATTTTTTTATTAATTATGTGGAATGACAATTATCTAATCCTTTTACCCTCTTTAAATATCAAACATAACCATGACGACTAAGGTATTTCTACAAATTAAAAAAAAATTATAAAGTTATAAAATTATAAAAATAAATAAAAAATTACAAAATTAATATATATATATATATATATATATATATATATATATATATATATAACTAATATAATTTTATAATTTTACATTCTTTTAAATTTTTTAATTTTATTTTCTATAATTTTATACTAATAATTTTGTGATAATACTTTTATAATTTTATTAATTTTATATTTTATAATTTACTTTTGTGATTTCTTAATGTTATTTTTTTATATTTTTATATTTTTATATTTTTAATTTTACATTTATATTTTTGTAATTTTATATTCATCATTTTATTTTTGTAATTTTATATTTTACAATTTTTTAATTTTAATAGGATTTAAAAGAATTTTGTTAAATATTATAAATCTTTGAGAGAGATCCAGTCTTCATGATCTCTCTTGTGAAGAATATTATGTGACACATTTTTAAACTGGTCACATCGTATCAAAAGAATTTAACTGCAGGGACTTAATGTTTTAAAATTGAAGAATTTAACTGTAAGAACTTAATGTTTTAAAATCTTGAGAATTTAATAGATCACAAAAATGTATTAGGAACTTATTTAAAAGTTTTCTAAAGACTCAAAACTTAATTAAACCAAAACATAAATGTTTTTTCTCTTGCAACTTCAACTATTTTATCTTCTCCTATAATTCCTCATTGATTGATAATAAACAAACAATTCCTTCTTCACACAGTGATTTGTTTTAAGGAGATTACTGGTGACAATGTAATAATGAAGTGACATTCATGTTTGTATCAACACATTTTTGTAGGTGAATGCATGAGTAGATTTGAGGAAGAGATGTGTGATTATATCTTTGTTGAACTAAGAAAATTTGCATGGATATTACCGAATGAACCTTTTTTTTTTTTTTTTTTTGCTTTTCACAATGTATGAAAAGTGGAAGAAATGGATTATGAACTTGGAAAACAAATTCTGGATAAGGGAGAATCGATTCTCATCGGGAGAGAATTGATTACAAAGCTGAAGAATAGATTCTAAGGTGTGAGTGGCCTTTTTTGTATTTCAAGATCTCTTAGAAGTTTAAAAGTTAAATTTGTAGATATGAGTCCGTTGATTTTTGCCAAACAGGCTCAAGTTGTTCTGGTGGAGGAATTTGTCAAACCGGTTTCTCTTTCTTTTTTTTTTTTTAAAAAAAAAAAATGTCTTCATTG
>Ga0214543_1000835_pt1 | contig 56168 bp, 34 predicted proteins | sample CNSS2metaG_FD_160094 | JGI IMG/M metagenome (GOLD analysis project Ga0214543, IMG submission 160094) | Root nodule microbial communities from cowpea collected in UCLA plant growth center, Los Angeles, California, USA - CNSS2 | ecosystem: Host-associated > Plants > Roots > Nodule | place: USA... | reverse complement strand
AAACACCGACCCAATCTTAAAAAACAGTGACACATACACACTTTTTGGAACTTGTTGAAAAAAAAAAAAAAACTCAGAATATATGTTCTATCACGCAAATTTTATTAATTAATTTTTTTTGAAAACTCAATCTTCTTCTTCGAAAAGTGAAACACAGAGCTACGAATTAGAGAGTGAGTGAACTAAGCAAAAAGGCAAACAGGGATTTGAATGAGATAACAGAAAAGTGGAACATGTTTGATAATATGAAAAAGATGGAAAGAGTTGAAACTAAACAGAACAAGTTTTTTGATGATCACTCTGAAAGTGGAAGAATCCACACTCGTCTTCACCAACCATCATCTCACAAATGCTTCCCACTGCCATGGGAGGGTACAACCAACTATCCACCGAGTCAATAAGCGCGAACTCACTTCTCGACTCCACCGATTCCAAGCTCTCTTCTATGTTCGGCAGTTCCACAATCTCGCTTAGCTCCGACGACTCCGCCTCATCGGAACACTCGCGGTCGAACTCCACCATCGCGGCGGCTTCCGCGGCGGCCACTTGAATGTCACGTGGGGCGCACGTCACGGGTCTGGGGAGCATGTTTACTAGGTTAGGGAAGTTGAGAACGGCGGTGTGGCCCTTGATGCTCAGAGCTGCAACATCGTGCGCGCGTGCCGCCATTTCAGGCGTGGCAAAAGTTCCGAGCCATATGCGTGATTTCTTGCGCGGCTCGCGAATTTCGGACACCCATTTTCCCCAATTGCGCATTCGAACGCCGTGGTAGACGGGATGCTTGGTGGGGTCTCTGTTTCTCTTGGGCTTGCTCTGTTTTAGGGTCTTGCTCTGTTTTGGAGTCTCTGTTTTATGGGGTTTTGAAGTGGAGGAGTTGGTGGCGCTGCTACTAGGAGTTTTGTGACACGGTGTATCGATCATTGTTAATCAGAATGGGAATGTTTGAGAGAAGATTAGAGGTTGTGGATGATAAGAGGAGTGAGGAAGAAACAGAGCATATGGGTCGGCTTTGTTGTAGTGAAGGATAGATTATCGATAAAGCGACCCTTAACCTACCAATAATATACTTCGTGAATCGTGACAATGCATAATGTGTTAAGTTTAGGTTTACTAGTACGATGGGAAACAAGAAGAAAATAGAGAAGACTTTTTATGAGTAATAGAACTAACACTGTTAAAGAATAGAAATGCATAAAGTTTTTCCTTTTCTTGCACAGGATTTATTGGGTTATGTATAAGGTTTTACAGGGTACATTGGCCCCACCCAGGCATCGTATTTTTTTTCTTGAAGATACGTTTAGTTTAGTGTTATATTTCTTGCCAAGTCTCACATGTCAACATCGCACATTTCTTGTGTCCGTTGGAGTCGAATTGTTGCTTTGTGCAATTTCCATTCTCCATTTGTATAAAGAAATTCAGAACCAATTGGTGGTGTGGTGTCTGCAGACGCCACTAGCCATTGTTCTTTTTTTCCTTTCTTCAAATTTCTGCTATTTTTTATTCATAGTTTCGGACAAGACCTTGTGACGTTAATTGGTAAGAAAATTAAGCATCCCTTGTACGAAAAGAGGATCAATAATTTGTTGACGAGGACATTTTAGGGAGTCTAATATTCGATAATGTCATAATCATCCTACGTATTGATACTAACAGAAGCAACATATATCTCCATCCTAGGATGCTTTGCTGATTCAAAAGCACGCCTTCCATCTCAGTGTTCGGAATTTCCAAATTCCAGAGGGACAGGGGCACCTCTTGCTATGGATTATTTAGAACCTATCTTAATCCAAATTGCCTGAGATGCGACACTTGAAAATGGGATTTTATTATAATTCGTGCCATTACTATTTGGGATGTTATTCTTCTTTTGTTATGCTATTGAGTACTTAATAACTTCAATGTTGAAAAGTAATGGGAGATATATAAACTTCTTTTCACCCCCAAAATTTATCTCAGTAAGTAAAAAGAAATCACTGATTTGTATGTCGTGGTTATGGATCATTCTTGTTCATCTCACATATTCATGAATATTTTAAAACATCAAAATAACAACAATAAAATAAATTAGGACAGATAACAAGGGAAATGTTGGTTGTCTGAGTCAAGGAGTTCAAAATAGTATACCTCGATAACTGAAGGTGCCTCGGAAAAACAAAAGTCTGCTTAATTCAACATATTTAATAGAAAGACAGTAGCAAATTGATTAAGCAATGTTTAAAATTATAGGTGTAATGTATTTTATTACTAGAGAAGAGTGGATACAACTCTTCCGCCATTATTATCTTTGGTTATGAAACAAGTAACAAATCTAAGAAAATTTACATTATTTGTTTTGCTTTAAACACAACTCATAAACATTGCTGCAGGAAAAGTAAGACATTATGCCGGATGCATATGGTATTGCTGATAGTGCCCGCAATACAGCTCAAAAAATCTCAACTACTTACAAAAAGAATAAAATGAATAAAAAGGCAACATTCTAGAGTTCATTTTCGTTCAAAATATCGGGAACTGGTAGTAACCATTACATATTCTTCCAATTGCTATAACTGTGCTCATATTTTGTTGACGACACGGACAAATAAAAAAACATCGACAATGCTCCATCATGGCAAAGAAAAACAACTTTCTTCATCGGAAATTATGAACGGGTTTGATTTATTCGTGTGAAATCCACTACAGCGTCGTAAAGCACCATAAATCTTTGTCAACAATAGTAAGATATTGAAATTTCAAATCACTCTCCTTGAGTCATTTGCTGTAGCAAGATGGTCCTACAAGCACGAAATACCATGATTAAGTGCGTCAACCAAAAACTAGGCAAAGTATGCTTAAAGCTATATCTTGAAATGTGAGGAAAAATGAACATGATTTTAGATAATTGAAAATTGTACAGTGAGGGTTTAGCGCTTTCATAATGTATGCCAGTCTAGAATTATGGGCAGAAAAACTGGTCTGATTACTCCAAATGAGTAATCAGTCCTAAACAGATCTAATTAAATCTTAGGAAAATAAAAGGGAATAATGATAATAATATATGAGCAACAACACATAAATTGGTCATACCTATAGTTTCAATAAAATAGAAACCATGACCTGACGGGCTAAATTGGTCATCCTGGAAACTATTTGGTATTCAAGGTGTTCAAATATGAATTTCTTATGATATCTACAACAATTCCGCATAAAAAAGGGCTTGTACAAGAAAAAAATGAAATGACTAATTTCTTATGATAAATCACATTCAAACGACTGAATTCCTCTCCTGCAGTTAAACTTTACCTAACAAGTTTGGATTCTACAAAGCAGACAATTCATTGCAGATCATTAAGATCCTTAAAGTAGCCGATCCCAAAAAAGGAAGATCCTTAAAGTAAATCATTGGATGGTTAATAAATTTAGTTAAAGACTTACTGAGATAAAATCAAATGCTTTAGTTTCTTCTTTCTTTGAACTGTTGATCATTGAGCTAGGAGTTTGCGTTGCAAATTTTGATTGGAATATGTCCGGAAGAGGTGTTCTTTCATTGCTTCCATCATTTCTAGCTGAACTGGCATCATGCCTGGTGACATTATTAAGGTGTTGGAAATTAGTCATTGTTGCCAGAAATTGCTGCTGAGCCAAGAGATTTCCCATGGCATAATTAAGTGGCTGAGAAGAATATGGTTGGTTCAACATAATCCCAGGTTGTGCAGCATAAGATGGATGACCAGAAGGAAATACGGAATTTACATTGAAGCCAACTGCCTGAGAGCCCAACATGCCACCAAAACCGTTGTCCGGTCTCAGATGACTGGCATGACTATTTAAACCAGAAAAAAAATAATCAGATTGCATGGCAGGGGATGTTGCTTTCTGTTTTGCACTGGATGTATTTTCATCTACAGACAAGCCAGCCAATAAATGACCAACAAACTCTCCATTATTTCCGTGCCTGGAATTAGTGGCAAAAATGTCATTACTCACATGATGACTCTGTTTATCATTGCCAACCGTCATCCTTGAAAAGATATCGCTATGCTCTTTGTTTTCATTAGAATGAAATGACACATCAGCAAAGGGGTCATCATCATTTTTTATTTCGTTACTAAAATTTCCAAATAAATCATCAGCCAGTGCCGGAGGTATGGATGGTGTCAAATTTGCTATATTTTGATCATTTGCTCTCTTTGTAGCATCGCCTGTTCCATGATAGTCATTAAAATCACCAGTGTCTAACAAGTCAGGAAACTCAGCAACAGCAGCACTATCCATCTTCATAGCCTTCTCTGAATTAATGGAACTGTTTGGTTGGCCTCCACCTAAAAGACCAAGAACCTGTCCATCAAATGGCCAAGAGCTAAATTTAATTTCAAAATATTAATCTTGCACTCCAAAGGTTGCTCTTAAATTTGTCTGCTTCCTTCTAAGCAATTTGGTATAGGGTGATTCCTTTTGTTTGTGTAACTTTACCCAAAAAAAGAAATAACTGCAAAATATTTTGCACCGTTCTGAGAAATAACTGAAATTTTTACCAGCATCTATAATTTCATACTAACTGCAATCAGCTATCAAAGTTTTTTCTCACAATTTAGACTTCCTTTTAATGTTCTAGATATGATATCAGCTCTTAGTGGGATGATGACAGAGGGACATGATGCTAAATAAGAAAGAATTAAGATCTTAAAAAAATGAAACCTGTGTAAATGAAAACATAATTGAGTGAATAGAAAAATGGGAAATAAATACAAGGTAGATTATCTGATTAAGTGGGAACAAGGAGAAAAATAAACAAAAAAGGGAAACTTTGTATCTTAAAGATTTAGGCCTAGGCAAGCATTTATTTACATGCCTATCACCAATATTTCAGTTTTAACCAATCATGGTTCAATATTTACATGCCTACTAAAAGTAATTTAAAAAAAGAAGAATATTAATTGATATAAGAAAAAATAAAATTAATGAGAAGTTGAAATTGTGTACCTTGTTTGCCTTTTCCCTTAAAGAGGCTTGGGGGGATTCCGAACATCTTAACACCAGATCCTTGTTCTCAGCAAAGTAAGTCGCCATACGTGAAAAATTATCATCATCTTTGTTTCTAAGGATGGACTCTAGGACACAAACAGCTTTGACACGAACCTGAAAATGTAGTCCCCAAAAGAAGTCAAAATGAGATGAGACGACACATACATTAATATGCAGCAAATATCAAGTGCAGAGTTGTATGAATTCTAATTTTCACAGAAATGTCAACACAATACACATGCCTGCCACATTGGAGATTGGAGCTTTTGTTCAAGGGCATGACATAAAGCCATGGCATCCAACTTTGAAGCCTCTCTTAGGAAAACTTCAATGGCATCTCGATTGGGCTGCAGGCGCACGCCTCCAGAACTTGCAACTGTCTCGAGCAATCTCTCCTCTTGTGTCTTACTCTCTGCATAATCAGCACCAGTTTTCCCATTCGACAATTCCGTCCTAGTTACACCTGCATCCTGATTCCAAGGGCCACCAGATTGGTTCTGCGAAAGTGCCGACGTAATTCCACTACCATACGCAGTGGGTTCATATCTGTCCTTGTATGTTCCACTCGCAGCTTCATTCTTGATAAGCGAAGAAGGGCCCTGTGTGAAGGCATTGAGTCCTTGCTTAATGGTTGCACTTCCAATATCAACAACCTCACTGAGAAACGATTTCTTATCATGAGAAGGAGCTTGATAGTTGGTGTTCCCAAACCCTTCGATCCGTCTATTGAGATCAGGGGAAGCAGAAGCCGAAGACGGTGGCTTGCTGATGTTATCATCCGCAGAAAAAACAGCAGAGATAGCCTCTTGAGCAGTGTCTCTCACAGCCTTGTTGAGTGCATCGCCTTTCAGAGGATCCAATTGACCCTTGTACTGTAACAACAGCCGAATTGCCACCGAATGTCTCTGCATTTCCCTTCTAAACTCCACACCACACTTTCCAACCGCATACTTGATCAATCTCAAAGCCTGTCAAACGCAAACCAACGCAATGATCGGAATCTGATTTCAATATTTGTTATTCCTATTCCGGGGAATAATAATAATCATAACAATGATAAATTCGAATCTGCATGCGTACCTTGTGTTTGACGACGGGGCTTTTATTGTCGAGGCGTTTAAGGATGAATTCTGAGAGTTCCTTGACGATGACAGGATGCGATGAGCGTAGGAGCTCGCAGATTTCATCAAGTTTGTAGACAGGTGTGACTTTCTCTTCATCGGAGGTGGCTGAATCGATCAAGCGCCACCGCCAGTACGATTCCACCGCTCTTCGACTCGAATCCATTCTTTTCTCCTTCACAGATTTAATTTATTTATATTTATGGCAACACAATTCTCAACTTCGCTGTACAGTGAGTAAAACAACACGTGCAATTTGAATGACGCTATTCTCTAGTTTCTATATCAAAATAGTTGTAGTTCGAGATTCGGAATGGAACTGAGAAAGAGAGCGATGAAGGAACGTAATTGAAGATAGACGAAAGGCTTTTTGCCACGAAAACAGAAAATTCACCCAGGACGTGACACGTCAGTTGCTGACTCACCACGCCATGTGGAAACTTATTCATACGCTTCCAGCGCACGTTAGAACCTGCCATTATGCTGTGTTTGGATATGGGAAACAAATCGATAAAACAAAACTCCGTTACCTCAACTCGATCGAATCTTTCTTAATAGAAAAACTTTAAACAAAATAAAGAAAGAAAAAAGAAAAATTGAACTCACCAAACAGGCCTTGCCCTCGTTCCACACTCGAGACATCTTCTTCATTCATTCGTTGGGATGATAGCTTGCAGCAGGTCTCTCATCAGGTTCGTCTTACAAACAATTTTTCTCACAAAATAAATAACGACGAATTTGGTATCTCGATATCAATGTTAGGATCTGCAATTTCAAAACTCTCGTGTTTGAGCACACACGAGTTATCTTCTGATTTTTTTTCTGTTCATATTGCAACGCACTCTCCTTGCAAAATAAAAAGTTTGGTGTGCTTTTGCTTTGTAGAGTGGACCGAGTTCTCAAGTTTACCAATACATATCTTGCCTCAAATTCAAGGCCTACACGTTATTACTTGCAGGTTCCCGGCTTCTACTCCCGTGATTTCTTTGTATACGGTTTTCTAATTTAATCTTCATGTAATCACTGTTTTTCATTTTTTTTTTCTTTAGTAAGTATTCCTAGTGAAATTATAGTAACATTGCGATTAATATATCTATCGATTGGAATTGGGTGACCTGGAGCAAATTTTTTGCTGGACTGAGATGATGTCTCAATGAGTTGTGATTGTATCAAATTTTCTATTGGTAGTCTAAGTTTTGAACTCCTTTTTTCAGCTTAAAGTTATTTCATTTAACAACAGGGCCAGAGTGCTTATCATTGTTTAAGCTGCAATTTTATGACGGGTGGTAGGAAGAAGAAAATATGTCTTGAAGACCATAGCATGAAACAGAAAAAAGTGAATTCTATATGGAGACCAGTTGCCACTAAGGCCAGTGCTTGTGAAGGTTTGTATTTTTTGTCCTGGGACATGCCTATGATTTTTATTATTTCTTTTTGCGTGATGCGACATTTTGGAAAATGTAATACACGGTAGAACTAGTTACTTTTTTTCTTATCTTTATATACATACATACGGTTTAATTCCTCAATCAAAATTAGCATTTTTGTATATTTCATGCTATGCACTTGACAAGCACTCAATGCTATGGGGGTAGTGTGATTTTTGAAAAGCATGTTACTATTACTTCTTAGGAGAAGAGTATGGGTAGGACGGTTATTCATATTATATGATCTGGTTTTTATGAAAGCTTGATAAAGGACGCAATTCTTGAGTCAGATCGTGGCAAAGTTCAGGAAACGGGCTGTAGCACATCTACCACTGTTTCAAATGATCATGTCATGAAGGTAGCTGCTGAAGCTATAGATGATTTTGCTGTATCAGCTACTAGTTCAAGCCAGTTGCAGGATACTGTTGAAAACAGAGTGCTACAAGTAGATTCCTCTGTCTCCTCTGAAAAGCATTCAATTTCTGTGCAGGCAAGATTATAATTTTTCACTTCCTTTCCTTTTACTTTTCTTGAATTGATAGTTCATACTTACGAAGATACAAACCAATATTTGTTCATTGTGTCTGTTACATGCTGGTTATCACCATATATCTTTAGTTGGTTGTTCTTGTTCATTATGTTTAGGTTTCATGCAGTATTGGCTGCTTCATGTACGTTAAAGGTTACTCTAGTGCCAGAATCAGTCAGTTTGTTATTAATTCAACAAAATACGGAAGGAATTCATAAGAAGACTTTCATTAAAGCCTATGTTGCTGATATGTTCTCTCCTTGATGTTATTTGAATCTTGACATAGTTTTAATTGTTTAGTCTTTCATCTCTGTCTTAATTTTGTGTTTGTTCTGCAGGTTGGTGCTTCTCTATTTCGTTTTATTAAAGGAAAAGGGTAAAACCTATATTTTAATTTCTCTTTGGCATAATGGCATTAATAATATTACCTAACCAACTTGAAGTAGATAAATATCAGCTAACGAGAGGCTCAATATGACATTGATAGAAACTGTGAGGGAAAGAATATAAAAATGTAAACTTTAATTGCAATAACAGGCTCCTCCAATGTGAAATAGAAAGAATTACAATTCAAGAACCTATAAGCTTCTCAGATTACGGAATAATCCTACCTTCTCAAGATTGTATAAATTTTGCCTCTTTATTTATATACAGAATATTCTCCCTTGACCCTCCTTCTCTCCCTATTATGATTTCTATTAATAGGTATAACAAACATGGGTGAAAGTGATAAAGAAAAATATTTTTATGATTATGAAGGGATAGGGGAAAATATGCTTTGATAAAATAGGCTGAAAAGAATAGCTATAATGCATGTTATGAATTGTATCAATTTTGACTTGAGATTCATGTTGCCTACACCATGTGGGATACGATTGCCCAAATCTTGTTTCTGTTGTTATTATCAAAGGGAAACGGTAGAAGATTGTTCTTATGACATGTTAATTAAATTAAATGCTTCTTATATACTCGATACTATTTCAGGGGATCCACACAGAAAAGGATAGAAGAGGAGATGGGGGTTAAAATAATAATACCTACTTCAAAAGAAGAGGATTTCATTTGTAAGTTTTGGTTACCTAATCTGCTCTCTATCTTGTGTAGGTCAGATTTGAGATAGTTATCCTTTTATCATGTTTGTGTTTTAACTTTGATATTGTCATTCTTTGAGATATTTAAGTTATAGTTGATTTGACATAACTCTCTTTTATTCAAAAGAATAGAGTGTATTGACATTTGACAATCATAATGATGATAATAGGTCTTTGGTTCAAGTTGTGTTTGTTCACTCTTTCTAAGCAAAAGTCCAATTCCTTTGAAAGGCCAAAACATAAATATGTTTGCAGGAGCATGAGTCTTACATTGGTTGAGTGTGAGATACAGAACTTCTGTTTAAAGTAGAGGCTCCACCCTCCTCTATAGCCTGGGAGGTCCTCTAAATCATGATTACTCTCATAAGAGTGGATAACGGTATTTGATATCTTAACTATTCAATATAAATGTCTATTGCAGCCATTGAAGGCATTTCAATCGATAGTGTGAATTCAGCTTCAGAGAGGATACAGGCTATAATTGATGAGGTCAGTTTGCCTGTCTGGGAAATCTCTCAGATTCAAAAGGCCTTTGATTATATTTATCTCATTTTTGCTTTTTGTTTCCTGTGTTTACTTTGCAGTCACATACTAGACTAATATTATCGTGTTTTCTTGTTTTTATGACAGAGTGTTAATAGTCGAAATCTTGATTATTCACACTTCATATCCCTTCCACTGGCCATTCATCCTGAGTTAGTTAATAAACTCATCAATTTTCAACACTCAATTTTGGGAAATGTTTCTGACAAGGATGAGAGCACTGATACTGATTCAAATGAAGAGGAGGGCACTACTGAGACCAAAGGTGTGGATCAACTGCCAAAGGAAAATGCTGGTGTTGGAGTTGAACTTAAAGTTGATGATAACAGTGAATCAGTTAAAGTTAATCTTACCGAGATACCCCTTGTCAGTTACAAACCTAGAGCATCCAAGTCTTCTGCTTCATCTGGTATCAAAACTATCTGGTTTCCTTTGTTTAAGATATTTATAGCTTAGGGAATTTGAATCAACAGTGAAATTATATCCATTTCACGTGTTTTGTTATATTTACTGTTCACCATCAATTTCCACTTGTGGAGCTTGTTACCTGAATTCTTGTTAAATTATATATGGCGTCATGGCTACCTCCCCGAACCCTAAAACATGTCCATATTACCTAGTAACCAGTTGTTGTCATGGTTAATAAATTTACTTTGTCATGTAAAAACTCAACAGGGATTACATGTTTATGCTAAATAACAACTTTTCTGTTATGTTGTACTTGCAGATCTGGGTATTGACAAATCTATATTCATCAAGCCTAAAACATTTCACCTTACAGTACTCATGCTTAAGCTATGGAACAAAGAACGAATTAAGACTGCCTCTGAGGTCCTGCAGGTAAGTTTTGTTAAATTCATCATAATAATATATTATAAGAATTAGATTTTTTTCATTTATGTTTTTGAAGCTGTGTAGAGTATCTCCTCGAAAGTTCTGGAAACCTTGGATAATCGGCCACTCTCTATAAGATTAAAGGGACTGGTATGCATCTACTTTAAGCACCATTTTACTGATATTATTCATATGAAATGCTGCTTATCTGACAAGATATAGAATGATATTCCTACTAGTACATTCACTAAATTTAGAGAATGAAGTAATCGAGCAATATACAAGTTAAAAAGTTGATATGTAGTTTTTTATTTCCCTTTGAAAGCTTGCGTGTAAACATTTAGGCTTCACTGAAAGATTTCCTACTGTGTGTGCTAGAAACTTTTACCAATCAAATTGATCTCTTTGTGATTTTGTTTGATATCTTTGACGAGAGAAACTTATGTTTACACTTGTAGGAATGCATGAAAGGTTCTTTGGCAAAAGCCCGTGTTCTATATGCTCCTGTGGAAGAAATTGGCAGTGAGGGCCATCTTTTACGTGCTTGTCGTATCCATATGTGGATTGTTCTTTTTGATTATATTTGGGCGGGGGTGGAGTTTAGTTAAGGATTCATTTTTAGTTTTATGAAGTTCATATAATCATGGATCAGTGTTTGGTTCCTGATTTTGATTATATATTGTTCTCAAAGAATTGTCTTTTCCTAAGCTTTTTTAGAAGTCATTATTGATGCATATGTCGAAGCTGGACTCGTCTTAGAGAGTGATGCTAAAGATAAACTGAAGGTAAACTAAATTTATCTGATTCATATCTGTTGCTTTTGGATAAATTATAAAGAAGTGTTTGTTTTAACTTACCTTCAATTAAATTACTTTAGTAAAGGCCATTTTTACTGTACTAATCTACTGTAAATTATCAGTTTTTTATGATATATTTTATTTTTCCATCGCAGAATGTATCAGATTTTTCTTAATATGTTGTCAGCTCATGTTTTCGCATAAATCATCCAAGCATTTTTATATCAGGGACAAATTCCCATGCCGAAGGCTATTATTTGTACATTATTTTTATCCGAATGATAATCCCTTGTTGTATTAATCCAAAAGTAAATGTTTTGTAACTGTATTAACTGTAATATGACAGTTATACAGTGCTCTAGCTTTCATATAAATACTTGTAATGCTTTGATTCTTTGATGAGAAATTCTCTGTTTCTCTCAATTCTCTACTAGTGTTGTGCCTTGCCTAAATGTGTGAATGTGTTCTGTCTTAATCCATCATCTATCTTGACCCAACCCTTTCCAGCATTAAATAGTTAAAGTTTGGATATACTTTTTTTTTTTTCAATACCCTGCTAGGAAACCTTAACACCAAACAATTTTGATAGTTTTCAGTGATCATCTAGATTTTTCTCCTGTTTTGCAGCTACACGCCACTGTGATGAACGCAAGGCATAGGAAAAGGTGGTACTCCCCCCCACCCATTTTTTCTGCTCGACAATTTTCTTTGTAAAAGTTTTGGTGATTTCTCAGTAAGCTGATATGTGCTGCTTGTGTTCAGGAATAAGCGGAAAAGAAAGGTTGATTCTTTTGATGCAAGAGGCATATTAGAGCAGTATGGATCGGAGGACTGGGGGCAGTATCTTATTCATGAAGCTCATCTTTCGCAGAGATTTTCTTTCGACGAAAATGGATACTATCATTGTTGTGCTTCAATTCCTTTTCCTGGAAATACGCTGGTAGAATGATTGATGTTTTGTTCATTATTACCCCACTATCTTTTATGTGGAATAAGGATTTAAGTGGTAGCTTCATGCAATATATTAAACTTTCTACCAGTTGAAGAAAACGTCTGGGGCTTAGACCAATTTTCAGTGTTAGGGTTTTGTTATTAGATGACAGAGTAGTGAAGGTTAGTATTTTTTTAATGGACAGGATTGCCGGTGTCAAAATACTATTTCAGATTAATCATGTTAGAAATTAAGTCAGGTTAGTAATTGTTTTTGTCAATGATAGAATTTGTATGTATCCAAGAATCTTGGATTACGAAATTTGTCAACGATATATATATATATATATATATATATATATATATATTATCTTTTTTATTTATTTTTTTTTGACAGCGGAAGTCCAAAATTTTTATTAAAAGTCGACATCTGAAAATAATAATTTTAGAGTGCGATATGTGATACTATGTAAAAAATCTTAGAAGTATTGGAAGAAACTCTTTTACTTTTGAGGATTTTTCATTAAGTTTAACTTATCACATTGAAAGTATATTGTCAATTTTATGGTGATTTTAACTTTTAATGTAATTATCATAAAAAGTAACAACTTATTTTATATCATAAAAAGTAACAACTTATTTTATATAGTAAATCGTAATTAGATAATCGAACAATTTTTCTATTGATAATACACAGAATTTTCATATTGTAAATAACAAAATGTGTAAAAGAAAAAAATGTGCTACTTTATTCAATTAAAACAGAGGACAGAAAAACTAGTAAAATGAGCCAAACAATTTGAATCTAGATTAATGATGACATAATCCTAATTAACCAAACCATTTACAAAAAGTGGTTTCAGCAAGAAAAAAAAGAGAGGGACCAAAAAGTCTTAAAGACTATACTTGATTTAGGTCCAATTTGCCGACCACAGTTTTTATAATCACGGAGCATTATTTCACATATTAACACCCAAACATTTGTTTATTTTACAAATTTAGTACACTCCATAACTTTTGTTATGGGAAAACTCGATATAAAGAAACTTACTTCAGATAAAACTTCTTACTAATAATAATTAATAAGTATAATACAATTTCTCTTCTCTTCAAATTTCCAAGGATTTATACAAAATATTTTCTCCGGATAACGATACAAGAAAAAATCCATCGGGAATTTAAGTAAACAATGGTAGAATGAAAAAATGCCTTCCTTTTTATAACGACAATAATATTTTTACATTTAAATTTTGATAAATATTTTTAAAATCTGAGATAATATTTTTTAAGTAATTTTGAAATAAAAAAAAACGAGAAAATAAAAAATAGAAAAATAATTTAAAAAATATCAATTCACATTGTGAAAGGAAATTATCTAGATTTACTTGTTAAAAAAATATTTTTCCTTTTATAAGGATTTCAAAAAACATTGCTTGAGTGGCAATACTATCTTGCAACTTCAAAGTTTGATGTCAAGGTGCACCATGATTTGTTCTCCAACTCCTTTATCCAAGAAAGGTGCAATAAAGAAATAAGATTAGTTTGAAAAAATTATAAAGGGAAGACTCGGTGAATTCAATTATCTAACAGGTATCGTTTGAAGATAAAAGAAAAAGTGTAGTGTGCATTTGTACGTAGAGTTCTACTCCATTTTCCGCGTGGGTCCAATTTGTTGGTGACCTCAAAGAAAGAAAAGAAGAAATTGAAGTCATCAAAGATGCTACTTTCCGTAGTCTACACTCGAGACATTGTCATCCATTCTTTGATTATAGCTCGCGCAAGGTCTCTCACCAGGTTCGTCTAACAAACACTTTTTCTAACAAAATAAACAACTACGAAATTGGTATCTCGATATCATTGTTAGGATCTGCACTTTTCAAAACTCTTGTGTTTGAGTACACACTTCAAGTTATCTTCTGATTCTTTTCTATTCATTTTGCAACGCACTCTCCTTGCAAAATTAAAAGTTTGATGTACTTTTTGCTTTGTAGAGTGGAACGAGTTCTCAAGTTCACCAATACATATCTTGCCTCAAATTCGAGCCTACACGTTATTACTTACAGGTTCCCAGCTTCTACTCCCGTGATTTCTTTATATACTGTTTTCTAATTTAATCCTTGTGTAATCGCTGTTTCTCTTCTTCTTCTTTTTTTCTTTAGCAAGTATTCCTAGTGAAATTATAGTAAACTTGCGATTAATATACCTATTGATTGGGATTGGGTGACCATGAGCAAATTTTGCTGGACTCACTTTTACCCTCGCAAAGAATTGTTTTACACGGGTTATGTGGCGTCTACTTATACATGCAATACTGTACTGGACTGGACTGAGATGATGTCTCAATAAGTTTTGATTGTATCAAATGTTCTATTTCTATTTGTAGTCTAAGAGTTTTGAACTCCTTTTTCAACTTAAAGTTATTTCATTTAACAATAGGGTCAGAGTGCTTATAATTGTTTAACCTGCAATTTTTGACAGGTGGTTGGAAGACGAAAATATGTCTTGAAGGCCATAGCATGAAACAGAAAAAAATGAATTCTATCTGGAGACCAGTTGTCACCAAGGCCAGTGCTTCTGAAGGTTTGTCTTTTTTGTCCTAGGACATGCCTCTGTTCAACTTCCGGTTGTACCAACTACCAACAATTTTGCATTACGCTTATGATTTTTATTATTTCTTTTTTGCATTATGCGACATTTTGGAAAATGTAATACACGGAAGACCAAGTTACCTTTTTCTTATCTTTATATACACACGGTCTAGTTTCTAATTCAAAATTAGTATTTTTGTACATTTCATTTTATGTACTTGACAAGCACTCAATGCTATGGGGTAGTGGGATTTTCGAAAGCTTGATACTTATTACTTCTTAGGAGGAGAGTCTGGGTAGGACGGTTATTCATATTAAATGATCTGGTTTTTAAGAAGGCTTGATAAAGGATGCAATTCTTGAGTCAGATACCGGCAAAGTTCAGGAAATGGGTTGTGGCACATCTACCACTATTTCAAATGATAATGTCATGAAGGTAGCTGCTGAAGCTATAGATGAAATGGATGAATCAGCTACTAGTTCAAGCCAGTTGCAGGATAATATTGAAAACAGATTGCTGCAAGGAGATTCATCTGTCTCCTCTAAAAAGCATTCAATTTCTGTTCAGGCAAGATTATAAATTTTCACTTCCTTTTACTTTTCTTGAATTGATAGTTCATATTTGCCAAGATACAAAGCAATATTTGTTCATTTCATCTGTTAGATGCTGGTTATCACCATATATCTTTTGTTGGTTCTTGTTCATTATGTTTAGGTTTCATGTAGTGTTGGCCGTTTCATGTACGTTAAAGGTTACTATAATACTGGAATTAGTCAGTTTGTTAAATAGTAGGACTTCAACAGAATACAGAAGGAATTCATACGAAGACTTTCATTAAAGCCTATGTTGCTGATATGTTCTCTCCAAGATTTTATTTTAATCTTACGATAATTTTTATTGTTTGCTATTTTTCTTTCATTTTTTGTCACTATTTTACTGTGAAAAGTAATTTTCTCATTTGTTGCTTTTTCAGAAAATTTCATTCGAATTATCTTTCTTGGTCCTTGGTTTTGGTCTCTGGTTTGTCTTGTTTTAAAAGAAAGAGATACACTTTCCTTCGATTCTCTTTTCTGATTATGTATTGGACTGTCAAAAGCTTTAGTCTTTCATCTCTGTTTTAATTTTGTATTTGTTCTGCAGGTTGGTGCTTCTCTATTTCCTTTTATCAAAGGAAGATGGTAAGAACTATATTTTAATTTCTCTTTGGCATAGTGGCATTAATAACAACATTACTTAACCAACTTGAAGAAGATAAATTTCAGATAAAGAGATGCTCAATATGACATTGATAGAAACTGCAAGGTAAAGAATCTGAAAATGTAAACTTTAATTGCAATAACAGGCTCCTCCAAAGTGAAGAAGAAAGAATTACAATCCAAGAACGTATAAGCTTCTCAGATTATGGAATAATCCTACCCCCTCAAGATTGTTTAAATCTTGCTTCTCTATTTTATAAAATTCCTCAATACACTCTCTGATTCCCTCTACCTTGATTTGTATACAGAGTATTCCCCCCTTAACCCTCCTTTTCTTCCTATTATAATTATTTCTAATAATAGGTATAACAAACATGGGTGAAAGTGATAATTTTTTTTTATGATTGTGAAGGGATAGGGGAAAATATGCTTTGATAAAATAGGATGAAAAGAATAGCTATATGCATGTTAGGAATTGTATCAATTTTGACTTGAGATTCATGTTGCCTACACCATGTGGGATACGATTGCCCAAATCTTGTTGCTGTTGTTATTATCAAAGGGAAACGGTAGAAGATTGTTCTTATGACAAGTTAATTAAATTAAATGCTTATTATATACTTGATACTATTTCAGGGGATCCACACAGAAAATGATAGAAGAGGAGATGGGGGTTAAAATAATAATACCTACTTCAAAAGAAGAGGATTTCATTTGTAAGTTTTGGTTACCTAATCTTCTCTCTATCTTGTGTAGGTCAGCTTTGAGATAGTTATCCTTTTATCATGTTTGTGTTTTAACTTTGATTGTTGTCATTCTTTGAGATATTCAAGTTATAGTTGATTTGACATAATTCTCTCTTATACAAAAGAATAGAGTGTATTGACATTTCACAATCATAATGATGATAATAGGTCTTTGGTTCAGGTTGTGTTTGTTCACTCTTTCTAAGCAAAAGTTCATTTCCTTTGAGAGGCCAAAACATAATTATGTTTGACAGGAGCTTGAGTCTTACATTGGTTGAGTGTGAGATACAGAACTTTTGTTTAAAGTAGAGGCTCCATCCTCCTCTTTAGCCTGGGAGCTCCTTTAAATCATGATTACTCACGTAAGAGTGGATATCGGAATTTGATATCTTAACTATTCAATATAAATTTCTATTGCAGCCATTGAAGGCATTTCAATCGACAGTGTGAATTCAGCTTCAGAGAGGATACAGGCTATAATTGATGAGGTCAATTTGCCTGTCTGGGCAATCTCTCAGATTCAAAAGATCTTTGATTATATTTATCTCATTTTTGGTATTTCTTTCCTGTACTTACTTTGCAGTCACATACTAGACTAATATTCTCTTGTTTTCTTGTTTTTATAACAGACTGTTAATAGTCGAAATCTTGATTATTCACACTTCATATCCCTTCCACTGGCAATTCATCCTGAGTTAGTTAATAAACTCATCAATTTTCAACACTCTATTTTGGGAACTGTTTCTCTCAAGAATGAGGGCACTGATTCTGATTCCAATGAAGAGGGGGGTACAACTGACACCAAAGGTGTGGATCAACTGCCAAAGGAAAATGCTGGTGTTGCAGTTGAACATAAAGTTGATGATAAGAGTGAATCAGTTAAAGTTAATCTCACTGACATACCCCTTGTCAGTTACACACCTAAAGCATTCAAGTCTTCTGCTTCATCTGGTATTAAAACAATCTGGTTTCCTTTGTTTAAGATATTTATAGCTTAGGGAATTTGAATCAACAGTGAAATTATATCCATTTCACGTGTTTTGTTATGTTACTGTTCACCATCATTTTTCACTTGTGGAGCTTGTTCCCTGAATTCTTGTTAAATTATGTATGGTGTCATGGCTATTTCCCCGAACCCTAAAACATGTCCATATTACATAGTAACCTGTTGTTTTCAGGGTTAATAAATTTACTTTTTCATGTAAAAACTCAGCAGGGATCACATGTTTATCCTAAATAATAGGTTTTCTGTTATATTGCAGTTGCAGGTCTGGGTATTGACAAATCTATATTCATCAACCCTAAAACATTTCACCTTACAGTACTCATGCTTAAGCTATGGAACAAAGAACGAGTCAAGACAGCATTTCAGGTCCTGCAGGCAAGTTTTGTTAAATTCATCATAATAACATATTATAAGAGTTAGATTTTTTTCATTTATGTTTTTGAAGCTGTGTAGAATATCTCCTCGAAAGTTATGGAAACCTTGGATAATCGGCCACTCTCTATAAGATTGAAGGGACTGGTATGCATCTACTTTAAGCACCATTTTAAAGATGTTATTCATATGAAGTGCTGCTTATCTGTTGACAAGATACAGAATGAAATTCCTTCTAGTCTATTTACTAAATCTATAGAATAAAGCAATGGAATGGAACAATATACAAGTTAAAAAGATTGATATGTAGTTTTTTGTTTCCCTTTGAAATCTTGCATGTAAACTTTTAGGCTTCACTGAGAGATTTCCTACCGTGTCTGCTACAAACTTTTACCATCAAATTGATTCTCTGTGATTTTGTTTGATATCTTTGACGAGAGAAACTTATGTCTACCCTTGTAGGAATGCATGAAAGGTTCTTTGGACAAAGCCTGTGTTCTATATGCTCCTGTGGAAGAAATTGGCAGTGAGGGCTGTCTTTTACGTGCTTGTCGTATCCATATTTGTTATGTTTTTGGGCGGTGGTGGAGTTTGATTGAGGATGCGTTTTTAGTATTATAAAGCTCGTATAATTATGGATCAGTGTTTCACTCCTGATTTTGAGTATACATTGTTCTCAAAGAATTGTGTTTTCCTAAGCTTTTTTAGAAGTCATTATTGATGCGTATATTGAAGCTGGACTCGTCTTAGAGAGTGATGCTAAACATAAACTGAAGGTAAACTAAATTTATTGATTCATATCTCTGTTGCTTTTGGATAAATTATAAAGAAGTGTTTGTTTTAACTTACCTTCAATTAAATTACTTTATTAAAGGCCATTTTCACTTTAATAATCTACTATTTATTATGTCAGTTTTATAATATATTTTATTTTTCTAATCTTAGAATGTGTTAGTAAGTTCAATCTTTCTGCTGAGTTTTTTTGTGCTATCCTATGCTAAGTATTAAAAACACACTGCTTTTATACTTTAAAAATAATTTTAATATATTAGTACTATTTGTGCATTATTTTTAGCCGAATAATACCTTTCCAGCATTAAATTATTAGTTTGGAAACACTATTTTTTTTTTCAAGGTCGTGCCAGGAAACCTTAACACCAACCTCCATTTGTGATAGTTTTCAGTGATCCTCTACGTTTTTCTCCTTTTTTGCAGCTACACGCCACTGTGATGAACGTAAGGCATAGGAAAAGGTGCTACTCCAACCCCACAGAACCTCAATCTCATTTGTAAAAACTTTGGTGATTTTTCAGTAAGCTAATATGTCATATGTGCTGCTTGTGTTCAGTGATACGTGGAAAAGTAAGACGTTGAGAAGAAAATTTGATTCTTTTGATGCACGAGGCATATTCAAGCAGTATGGATCAGAGGACTGGGGGCAGTATCTTATTCATGAAGCTCATCTTTCGCAGAGATTTTCTTTCGACGAAAATGGATACTATCATTGTTGTGCTTCCATTCCTTTTCCTTGAAATATGCGGGTAGAATGATTGATGTTTTGTTCATTATCACCCCACCCCACTATCTTTTCTGTGCTAGCTTCATCAAGTATATTGAACATCATTATAAAACTCAGCATAATCACTTATATTTGTATTATGTTGCATTTTGAGACATTTATCTTGTATGTAAACAGATAATTTGAGACAATTATATACTTCTTAATCATTTATAATACTGATTTTTCCTCTATTATAAAAAAACTTTAAAAATAGGAGATCTGAGTATGAAATTAGATGATCGATGCCACTTTCAAAGCCATTAAATGTGCCGATCCAATATTAGTCGTCGATTGGTAGGGAATCCTGTATTCCATACAAAATGAAATATGGCAATGCGAGTGAGAACTCCAAATTTATCATCATCTTTGGTTCAATTTTGAATTCATTAATTGAACTTAGGCAAAAGGGAAACAAAACTATATTAATGAAGATTATGTTATTAACTAATCAACTATCAATGCTAAAATACTGCTTATTTTGTAGCTCCATGCATGAAGCTATCTAATATGAACAGTTGGAAGATAAAGATTCATTTGACAGAATTATTGTCTTAATAGTAACAAAATACCCGTTAAGAAGTGATTAAATTAAAAATAGGTTTAATTAGTCGGATGATATTCACTCTCATTTAGATGTGTCAATCTCGTATCCATTTTTAAAAAGATGTCAATTGAGTCTCAACTTTTGAAAGATACCTCAAATAGGTCTTTTTCAACAAAGAAATATTAACACTGTTAACGGTATTGATATTTATAGTGACTTATAAAATTAAGTATTTATATTTATATTAAAATTTAGTAGTAGAAGTCATGAATTAAGTTAACGGCTTTAGTATTTTTTGTCTGAAAAGGAGTTGATTAAGATATTTTTTTAAAAGTTGAAACTAAATTGACACATTTTTAAAAGTGGGTACCAAATTAACACATTTGAACAAAAGTGAGTACCATCGACTAATTAAATCCTAAAAATATTAAGCACTTATGTCATAACTGTGCTTGAAGTTCCATAAAATTATTAAGCACTTTTTTTCACTAAATGAACATTCATTTTTTTTTCTTGGATAAAAATAAGAAAAATTGTAAGTGGGGTTTGCCAGCTATAACTAACTGTAAAGTAGCTTAGAGAAGTTGTTTGATTAGCAATTGTGGCTTATATGAATGAATCTTTCTGGAAAATTAATCAGTATAGGAAGAAGGGTTCTTATCTAATTGTTTTTTTTGGTGCTTAGAAATGAGCAATTTTAAGCTTTATTTAAAACAAGTAACGAAAGCTTCATAGCTAACTACCAGACATTTCATGTTCCAGTTTGGCATATGCTAGGAGAGGACAAAATCACCATGCTGGATAATGGATCGATATTCAAAACCATTATTTTTTTTTTCATTTTCATATCTTTTCAAGTCTCTCTTCATACATTCATTATTATTATTATTTTTAAATTCCAGCATAACATTGTATTTTAATTTTCTCCATAAATGGATGTGAAACAATTTTAGTGCACGAAGTGTCTAATTCTGAGCCTAGTCTAAAGGAGGATGATCTTGTTCTTTTCTTTTTTCCTTTCTTTTTTTCAAAATAAATTAAGCATGTGTTATGTCTAATTAAAATGATGGACCTGTAAAGTGTCCATTTTAGTCAATGATGTTTTAGGGAAAAAATGATGTGAATAGTTAAAAAAGGTGAAAAAAAGTGATAACGGACACTTTCCACCCAACTTTACTTTCGAGGATTTTTCGTTAAGTATAATTTTTCACATTCACAGACTAATCATATTGTCAATTTTATGGTGATTTTAACTTTTAATGTAGTTATCATAAAAAATAACAACTTATTTTACAAAATTAATTGTAGTCAGATAACCACACGATTTTTTCATTGATAATATACAGAGAATTTTCATATTGTAATTAACAAAAGGTGTAAAAAAAATGATATTTTTTTCAATTAAAATAGAGGACAGAAAAACTAGTAAAATGAGACAAACAATTTGAATCTAGATTAATGATGACATAATCATAATTAACCAAACTATTTACAGAGAGTGGTTTCAGCATTATAAAAAGAGACGGGCCAAAATGTCATAAAGACTCTGCTTGATTTAGCTTCACTTTGCCGACCATATTTTTCATAATCAAGATATGACGTATTAACGTCCAAACATTTTCAGATAAAATCCACAATAGATAAAAGATGAATATTGTAAATGAATATTTGTTTGTAACATGTATCAGTATTTTTTATATCTGCGCAGAAATACGGATATGATAGTACCTGTAACTTGTGGATATCCATATCTGTTATATTCTAATTTAAATTAAAAAAATTAAAAATATGATTAAAATATTAATGCACTAATTTTTAATAAGTTATATTTTATCAATTAGTTTTACAAAATCTATTTCTTTGTAACATGTTATTTAAGAGAAATTATTTGAACTTTGTTTAAAATTTATAAATATTATGTATTGCATTTTGTTTAGATTTATGGTTAGGATATGTTATTAAATATTTTAATTTGTTTTATAAATATTCACAGATACATATAAATATTAAAAATATGTAGATATCCGCATAACGGATATTCATACGAATATGAGACGATAAGAGACAAAAATATTTATTGTAGAGTATAAATAAGTGAGTATCCATACTCTAGTATCCGGTTGACATTCCCTAATTTTGAATATTGTTGGTTTTACCCGGTATAATGTTATTTTGATCCTCAACATATTTTTATACACACTTTATATATATATATATATAATTTCTTTTTCTAAATATAAAAATTAATTTGTGAAAATGATGTTAAAAGAAAAACATTTTTCTTTGATGGTGGTGTTTGTGGCCCAATATTTATTCATGTCCTCCACTTCTCTTCACTTCATTTTGTTCTGTGATTATTTGCTTCACATTACATTGTAGTTGTCCCTACCAAACACCACCTCTCTCTCCACACTACCCACATGAACCAATCATTCATCACCTTCTCGACATTTCTAATAAATCGCCTTTCACGCCATTGACAGCTAAGCTTCCCACAAAAAGAAACTCCTTCAATATCTCCCTCAGATTACTTCTATTTAACTTTCACTCCCCTGTCATATTCAAATATACAAAAACAAAAAAAGTTTAGAATAAGAGATTTTTCACAAAAAGTGATTAACCAAGTTTCTTAACTAAGATTAATGATACACAAACCGACCAATAATAACATTGGTGTCATGAACTTATTCAATAAGCTTTATACTGTTCTTGACAATTTCTGCTATTTATATTGCTTCTGATATGGAAGCCTTTTGTGCCATATTTCTAACTCCCAACTGCACCTTCTTATCTTATACACTCTTCTTCTCTGAGCTTCTCAGAAAAATTTCTGAAGATGGCTGGCATAGCATTCGGACGCTTCGATGATTCTTTCAGTTTTGCCTCCATCAAGGCCTACATTGCCGAGTTCATCTCAACCCTTCTCTTTGTTTTTGCTGGTGTTGGTTCAGCCATAGCCTATGGTTAGTTTTGAATTATGTACATATACATGCATAAGTTTTGACCTAAAAAATTGTTGTGCTTCCTTAATTTTTCAACTTGAATAATGTGCGAAATCTTTTGCAGCAAAGTTGACATCAGATGCAGCTCTTGATCCTGCTGGGTTGGTGGCTGTTGCCATTTGCCATGGTTTTGCTCTCTTCGTTGCTGTTTCCGTTGGAGCCAACATTTCCGGTGGCCATGTTAACCCTGCTGTGACCTTTGGGTTGGCTCTTGGGGGTCACATCACCATCCTCACTGGTCTCTTCTACTGGATTGCACAGATCCTTGGCTCCATAGTAGCATGCTTTCTCCTCAAGTTTGTCACTGGCTATGTAAGTTCAAACTAATTGTTCATAAACATGGCATAAGTTCATGATATCAGTTACTGAATTCTGATACTGTTGTTAGAAAAAGATAGTAACAGTGTGCATTATATCTGTTGTTGTCAGAGTATTCCTATCCACGGTGTTGCTGCGGGAGTTGGAGCCGGAGAAGGAGTTGTTACTGAGATTATCATCACATTTGGATTAGTGTACACTGTGTATGCCACAGCTGCAGACCCAAAGAAGGGTTCACTGGGTACGATTGCACCCATTGCCATAGGTTTCATCGTTGGTGCAAACATCTTAGCTGCAGGACCATTTTCTGGGGGATCCATGAACCCTGCACGTTCCTTTGGCCCTGCAGTTGTCAGTGGTGACTTTCATGGCAACTGGATCTACTGGGTTGGCCCTCTTGTTGGTGGTGGTTTGGCTGGTCTTATCTACACCTTTGCCTTCATTCCCACCCAGCACCATGCACCTCTCGCCACTGATTTTTGATTCACTGATCAATACCCTTTGTTAATCGCATGGTTTAGTTTCTGTGTAATAAAGGAGGAAAACTCACTCTTGCTTTTTCCTTCTTTTCATCTCAGCTTTTTCTTTTTCATTTCATTTTGGTTTTAATGTAAAGTTGGAGTCATTGTTTTCTTGTACGAATTCATGGTAGTTTTTCTTGAAACACTGTTATTGTTTCTCATTTATATCTTATATTTTTAGTTTTAAACAAGGAGGACTAACTGGTATAGTGTGACATTATATTAACATCAATCAGTGAGGCAGAAGTTTAGTAAGTGTTTGATAAATGAAAGTGAGCAATGGTAAAGCAGATACAAAAGAGAAAGATCTTATAGTAATTTGTTGTTGGCTATAATGTACCAGAAAGTGGAACTGAAAGGTTTGTCTTGTAGGCTTTTATTATGCAGGGTAAAAACGCAGTGAAAAATGTAAGATGAAAATGGAAAAAGGGAACTGAAATGATGTGTGCTTAGTGCTGCAAATTTAGGATGGACATGGAAAAAGTGCATATGGGTGTGGGCAATGGTGTGAATGGGGACAAGGAAGTGGGAATTATTACATATAAAAAGGTTAGAATGAAAGGAATCCAAGCAATAGAAGACAGGGAAGTAAGAACAAGTGACACCAATCAGAAACATTTTGGTAGAGGGAGGGCCACAAGCGTCCTTGGATATAGCAAAAAGTTGGAGTACCGTTAAGTGTTCAAGATTTTCACCATTGAACTACTACGAGATTAAATCATAAGTGTTTGATACGAGAAAGTTATAAGTGTTGGGTTTATATATATTTGTAGTATGACATAGATGTTACACATCATCGACTCTTATACTATAACATACCAGATATTTGACATCAATTTTAACTCTAAAATTTTAAGATAATAGTATTATAAATTTTTTTTATAGTATTTAATTTTATCTATTTTATTTAATATGAAACTTTAACTTACATTTACACTATTCTAATATTTTTTTAAAGTATGAAAACGAGAATCGGTAAAACTGTAGTGGAAAGTGAAAAATTTGAAAGACATTTCCAAACAAGCTCTCGTTGACGTCGCGTTACATAAAGTCTTGGTAAAACTCTTTTTGCTCTCGTACATTCCTTTGTAAAGTTTTTGATAATTGTGATAATTAATTATTTTTAATGCTTGTAGTAATTCTTTGTTTGTCTTTTATAATGCATTTTTGTGTTATTTTTATGAAAAAATTAGGATTTAATTTCTTCTTTTTAAGATAGATATCATTAATTTTTTTGTTAAGTAAAAAAGTGGAAGAGTGAAGGAAAATGAAGAATTATCTTCTAAGATTTCTTGTCCAGCTCAAAGATAGGTAGCCCAAAATAACATTTTCTGGCCCAACAACTAAGATATTTGTCCAACAAGATGATCACATATCCATCCAATGAGTGAGAGCCTTTATGCTAGTGGTTTGAGGTTTAACATAGATGTGAAGACAAATTAACTAGTAATTTCGATGTTCGTTTGAAGACAATTAAGAGTAAGGAAATGAAATAATTAGTGAAATTTATTAGTTTTTTTATCTTGCGTGTTAGGAAGTCATTTGAATTGATTTATTGAAGAAATACAATTTTACCGTGGTTAAAGAGTTAGATCCGATCCCGCTTCAAATGAAATGAATATGTGTGGACGTAAAAGTGAGAGATCCAATCCTGTTTCAAATGGAACATATCTATGTGGATGTAAAAGTGAGAGATATGATCGATCCCACATGACATGGAACCGATCTATGTGCTTTAAAGGGAGAGGATTCAATCCCGCATGTGCATATCCAATCCCAAATACATGAACTTTATATTATCATGGATTCTCGTGGTGGCTCCTTGATGACTCAACTTTGTTTTTCTTTGTTAATTTCTTTTTTCAATTTTACTGCTTAACAAAAATTAACAAAAACAAATTATTCATATAAATATTAATTTATACTACTTATTACATAAAAGGCAAAATTGTAATCTCACCATCTCACTGATACTTTTACTAAAACATATTTTTTAATCTATTATATCAATCATATCTTTCGCAAACTTTCACAAAAATTATTTTTAAATTTATTTACAATCATCTCTAAATCTTTTAAAAAAAACAATACATAATTTAATTTTAAATCCACTCAGATAAATTATAATTCTTGATACAAAAGTAATCTCTGTCTATAAATAAGTTATGCTTGTCTAACGAGAATTTGCTTTTTTTTTTCTTTTCTATAATGGTTGAAAAGTTGAGTTTTAGACAGAATGAATAGTTTTTTTATACGGGTACACCTTTTCTATCTATTTGTTATCAAGACGAAAAGAGTACCGTGATTTATTTATTTATTTTTAAATAGAGATATGCACAACTGTATAAAGTATAAGATAATCAAGATGATGCTTCAAGAAAACTTTATTAACGTAAAAATGAAATTTATTTTCTTTAAATTTCATGCATTGTGTGATCATTTTGCTTTTTTTATTTTTTTAATTTATTATATAAACACGGTATTAACTTATTTAGTAACAACTCATTAAGATCCGTCTGAGGACGAAGAGGTACTCTACACGAAAACTTTAAGTTGTAATTATCATGTTATTATTGTAAAAAAAAAAAATATTTAGAGGGTGGTACAGCATAATATTATATAGCCTATGCCCTAATTGCAAGTTTTCAAGATTTTGTTGATGATTTTCATTTGAAAAAATAAAATAAAATAAAATAAAGCTAAAACTAAAATGCATGGCATATATAACTAAGAAGAATTGGATTTATATTATTAATTAATGTTATTTGGTTTTGGGCTTCACAGAGGCTCTTCTGAATCCCAGGTGGGCTCTCCACGCTTTGTATATCTCCATTCATGCCCTTTCCACTCTGGCAGCTGTTGAATCACAACCTGCATCAAATAAAAAACTAATTAAAAATATAATACTTATCATAAAAATTCACATTTATAATTTCTTAATTTATTTTTCCATATACAGATTAATACAACGTAAGAATAGTTTATATTAAATATAAAAGAAGAATGCATAAAAAGAATTATATCACGAATTCTTAACCTGTTCTTTAGATATATGAATTAGTGTTTTACTTGTGTATAAAAAATACATTGTGATTGTATAAAGAATTAACATGTTGGTGTGAAGGGAAATGAATTATGTGTTTAAAGATGAAGGATGAAGAAAAATCACGAACCGCTCCTCTGGTATCTGGTTCACCAACAACTGTTTGACATGCTAATCTCCAGTTCTTTGGTTTCTGGTAAAAAAAAAAAAAAAAAAAACACATGACAACCTTAATTTTCTTCTTAGCCACAAACGTGAATTTTAGCGAAAAAAATGTCACAAACAAATTTTGAATCTGAATTCCACTATCTATTACCTTCTTCAGTAACTTTTTCTCTTTATCAGTGCGAGGATTCAGAAGCTCTTGACCTTCAAGAACCTACGAAACCATTCATACAAAACATTGTAAAAGGATGATCCTACTAAACACTTCTTAAAAGGTTATCATTATATAACTCACCTCCACCATACATGTGCCACAAGTTCCACCCCCTGCACAATTTAACAGAGCTCTGGCCTGGAAAAAATAACAAATTACCAAAACCATATTCACACAACAAAACCGGAGTTACAGAGCAAATTATTAGAGTTACAAAGAGCAAACAGAATTTGTTTCATGAGCTGGAAAACAGGAACGTTGTTAAGAAACATGCAAATGTTTGATAAAAGAAACTGTTTTGTTTGAAGTTGCAGAGGCTATTACATAGGGTCCATAGAGCTCGACGTTGGAATCCATCATTGTCTTCCTAAGCTTCTGGCCGCCACAAGCAGAACGAAAGTGCACGTCTGGTGTTCCATCTGGCAGCAGCACAGACTAACCAAACCACCACCAAAATCAAGGGTGAGATAGATTAATTTTAAAAAATGAAAATGTAGCATAAAAATTGTTGAACTTACACTGACAAATACAAAGCCAACATAAGGTGGCTTGTTGGGGTCATCGATGTCTAATAACTCTAACTCTGTGTCTGAGTCTGAGTCTTTCTCGGGGACTGTGCTAACAGCTCTGATTTTGGTTCTTACAAAGGAAACACGCTTAGAGGAACAAAGATGTTTGTTGTTGGATCTGAAGTTGTGGGAAGAAGGACGCAATGTTTGAGAAGTGAATTGGAGTTGGAGGAGTGACATCTGTGATATTTTCGAAGGTTTTGTTGAAGTGAGGATATTTTGGTTGGAAGTAGAATGAATGGGGGTTGTCGTTTGTGGTTGTTTCTGTGATGATCTTATCTGATAGAGTTTGTTAGTTAGAATGGCAATGGAAGATGTGTGTAGTACTGTGAAAGAAAAATGAATTAATAAAGGGATAAGGTGAGGGCAAACAATGGTTGAGGTTGAGTTCGGCTTTGTGGATTGAATCAGAAATTTGGATAGAGCTTGAGTTGAGTTGAGTTGGACATTTTAAATAATAAGTAAACTCATTTGGGAAGATCATACCACTCTTCATTTGTATAAGTTAATGAAATTTGAATTATAGTATGATATATCTTTTTTTTACAAAAAATACTTAAAAATACAATGCAATTTAAGTTTGTAACAACTTATTTATTTATATATATATATATATATATATATATATATATATTAGAATATTAAAAAGGCAAATATTATGTGTTATCTTTAATTTGTTTAATATCTACATTATCAACTCAAATTATTTTCACATAAGTATCTTATTGTAAAAGTTTATTAACATCTTTTAACACTTCAATTCTTTTCCTTCTTAATCAGTGACAATTTCAGAAAATTAAAATTTAAAAACCATTTGATGGATTTATGGGTGATTTTAAGTTAGTATTATACGAATATCTTTTTGAAATTTCCAACACTCACTTTTATCACTCCAATCGTTCTCTCTATTGCTTAAGAAATTAAAAAAAAAAACCCTCATGTAGTGGATTTATTAACTTTTTTACTTTTAAAACAAAAATATAAATATCTAATATATATATTTTTATTAATCTTTTCCTTATATTTATATTGTTCATTATTTTTCGTAGAATCTTTCATAATTTTTAAAGTCTTGACCATGTTGTTCGAAAGCAATTATAACAGTGATATGAATAAATAAAAATATTTAGAACCTAGTATGTCAAATAACAACCTAATATATAAAAGTTAAAACAAAAAAAGAATAGTGACTAAACAATATATAATAATAACAATAAGCCAGAAATATTATGATTTGTAAAAATCAATTACCCAAACAAAAAATAACATAAAATAATTATTTAGAGATAGAAAATATTTGAAATTAGAAGAAAATTCTACAACTATCACATTACCGAAATCTCAAGCATTTAAATAAAATTATTTTATGAAAATGATATGTATATCATATAAATAAAAAGTTGGACAAAATCTATGAAAATTTCAATCATTAAATAATCCATTGAAGTTTATATGATTTTGAATACAGTGTATTGTATATGATTTTGAATAAACTATATATATATTTCTAAATTTTCAATTTTCAATTTACTTACTAAATTTTGGTGGATAAACTTTATTAAGTACTATATATATTTTTTTAAATTGTTTAAAATCTTAGTTGAATAAGTCTGTGCGTGACATTTAATTCATTAATAATGGTTTATGCAATCATTTTATTCAAAAGTTATAGATGAAAATTGTTAAACTATGAGAAGTTGACTTCGTAAAGCAAGACACTCTAAGATATAGAATAAGTCGTGTGCTTAAATTCCTACTGTCTTGACCGAGTAAGATAAATATAATTATATAAAAGTTATTTATGGATGTTGAATATTCCTCCTCTCATCTATTCATCTTAATTCTCTAGTAACAAAAAAATATCAATAATTTAAAAAGTTTTATGAAAAAAAAATCATGAATGGTCAATATAAAAAATATATATATATATATATATATATATATATATATAAATTCAAAATTAAATAAAAAAATTTCATAGTAAAAAAACTAGTCCTCCTAACGATATTTATAAATATTGACTTGACCGAAAATATTAATATTTATGTTTCTATACTATTATACAAAAAATTCATCAATTGTACCTTTCAATACTTATATTTTTAAATTCAAATAATTAATCATAATAAAAAATATTTTTTAATAATATTTTTTCTAATTTAAATAATTATTTATAATAAAAAACTATTTACATAATAAAAAATTATTTAAGTTACTTTTTTTCATAATTACTTTTAACAAAATATATTTTATAGTTTAATAAATTACTACTACAATGAAAAATGACACCGTAGGACATATATTTTCATTAATTATTAATAAAGAAATTAAGTTCTGTCTCATAACTGTTATTAGTGTACACAATTCATTATTAATTTTATTTTTATTGATATAAATTATTTTATTATTTTAACTTATAAATTTCTAATTATTTTATAAAATTAAATTTTTTATTTACAATAAAAAGTTACCTATAATAAAATTCTATTTTTTTTATTATAGACTAGAATAATATATAATAAAGATACAGATAAAAGAAAGAACGAGGGAGTGGGAAGGAGGAGAGGTAGCGTGGGGGGTGGGAGGGTTTTATTATGGCTAAGTCTAAAACCCTCTTCAGATAAAAAGGCTTCCACGATGGCCCAACTTTCAAAGTTTCGGAACTTTCTTCTTCTCCCTCGTTCTTCTTCTTCTTCTTCTTCTCCCTTTTCCCTCTCCAAACCCTCCAACGTCCAATTCCGTTCCCTCCTAACCGTTATCGCCTCCTCCAAACGACACCGTACCATCCCTCCTCTCCGCCGGAAAAGCACGACGCCCAAACCAATGGAAGTGAACGAATCCAACTTCAACAAGCGAAGGGCCGAGGGCAGAGACAGTGCCGACGGCCCCAGGAAGAACCTCCAACTCAAAGTTCGCAAGCTCAACCCAATCAATACCATCTCATATGTTCAGGTATTTCACTTCCTCTCTTGATTTTCCTTCCTCTCACAAAACGGTTACTTATTTTGCCTAATTACAATTTTGCTTTCAATCACAGATTTTGGGAACTGGAATGGATACTCAGGATACGTCTCCCTCAGTCCTGCTTTTCTTTGACAATCAAAGGTTTATATTCAATGCTGGAGAGGTAACTCCAAACCATATTATTATCTGCTTTTCTATCTCTGCGTGGAGGCTTAAGTTTTACATTTTATCTTCAATTCAGGGATTGCAAAGGTTTTGCACAGAGCATAAGATTAAGTTATCAAAGGTATCGTATATCTTTAGCTTCGTCTCGTAAAAATATAGTTTGTTCCTTCTCTTACTTTTGTTCCTCTTTCTTCAGATAGATCACATATTTCTTTCTCGCGTCTGTTCTGAGACTGCCGGTGGCCTTCCAGGTCTGTATTGCATAACATATCTTTTTTTTTCTTTAATAATGTAGGACTTTCTTTGAATTCTTTGACGTGCAAATTGCTTCTTCTTTACTGGTAATATCGGTGATTCAACAACTATAGGGCTTCTTGAAATACTCATAGTTTTTTTTTTTTTAAACTCACAGGTTTACTGCTTACTTTGGCGGGCATGGGTGAAGAAGGGATGTCGGTAAGTAGCATTTAGCTTCGTTTGATCTTCCATTTTCTTGATATATATTTCTTATAATAAATAGTTTCTTTTAATTTGTAGCTTAATATATGGGGGCCGTCTGACCTTAAGTATTTAGTAGATGCCATGAGATCTTTTATTCCCAGTGCTGCCATGGTTCACACAAAGAGCTTTGGGCCTATCTTCAACACCGATGGATCCCCTGTGCCACGTCAAAGCAAGCTTTTGGACCCCATTGTTCTTATTAATGATGAGGTGGTCAAAATATCAGCCATAATCCTTCAACCAAATTTCGTTGAAGGTCTGACAACTTCTGCAAGCTCTTCAGAAAAGAGGATGGACCATAGTCCAGATACCCTTGATTCCTCCAATGGCAGAAAATTATCTGCTTCAAAACCTGGTGATATGTCTGTAGTATACGTTTGTGAACTTCCTGAAATCAAGGGAAAGTTTGATCCAGAGAAAGCTAAGGCTCTTGGGCTTAAACCTGGGCCCAAGTATCGGGAACTGCAACTTGGAAACTCGGTGAAATCTGATCACCAGAATATCATGGTTAGTCTCAAAACTCCATATTATTTACCTAAAGCAGAGTAGAAGCAAAATTGGAAAAAGAATTAGAATTTGAGACGCAGCTTTCAATCTGTTCAAGAAATGCTTTTGTTTATTTTAATTTCATGTTGAGCTTCCGTACACTGTAAAGTAACTTCTTTTCTGTTACAACCTATAATAGGTTCATCCAAGTGATGTCCTGGGTCCTTCTGTTCCTGGTCCCATAGTACTTCTTGTCGATTGCCCAACAGAATCACATTTAGAAGCATTATTGTCTGAACAATCACTTGCTAGTTATTGTGATCAAACAGACAACCAAGCACAAGATAGTAAGATTGTCAATTGTGTAATTCATCTAACTCCTGCATCTGTTGTGAGTTGTTCAAATTACAAAAAATGGATGAACAAATTCAGTTCTGCACAACATATCATGGCTGGACATGAAAAGTAAGATGCTTGTCTTTCTGGAGAGTCTCTTTTCTGGTTCTCCTGCCTGCATTATCACTGATTAAACCTGGTTGCTCGTTCTCTTTGCAGGAAGAATGTAGAGATTCCTATTTTGAAAGCTAGTGCAAGAATTGCAACACGACTTAATTACTTGTGTCCTCAGTTCTTTCCAGCTCCAGGATGTGGGTCCGTTCCAAATAATAGCTCAAAATTCGGTTCTCTTGCTTTAAGTGAGGTTTGTCTCATGATACAAGATGAAATTTGATTGACAAAGGCAATTAAGACATGAACCATTCTAACTAAATTGCTTGATTTGATTCCATTGCAGTGTTCTTATTCAGATCTTTCTGAAGTAATTTCTGCTGAAAATCTTCTTAAGGTATGAAAGATCGATGTGGTCTGTGGCTACCTGTCCGTTCACTTATTTATTCTCATAGAAGTCAAAATAAAGCCTTTGGAGTCTGATAAGCTAATTAATGTACAGGCTCAAATAACTTTCTAAATAAACATTTCTGGTGGTCCAACTTTTTTGTCTTCAAAATTTCAAGATTTTTTGTATTCATCACTTAGAAAGAACATTAGTGATATTCTTCTTGTGAAGTCCTAGTGGAGACTAGTTCATCATGGACCTGATCACGACATTTTATAACCAATATATTGAAACAAGTTCTTAAGACTCTAATTTGATCACGAATTTTTATAACAAATATATTGAAACAAGTTCTTAAGACTCTAATTTTTTGTGTGTAATCATTTGAGCATGTTCCTTTTGAAGAATCTCAGCGATCTTTTTTAATTGTTATCTTTGATTTGACCTACTTGTCTAAATGGAGCTTCTCTTAATCTTCTGACATGACCAAATCACTTTAGAAGATTTATATTATCTCTTTTCCTTGATAGTGCTGCTCCAATTATCCCCCAGATACATTTGTCAGCAGTGGTCACGTTAGGACTATAGTTTCAATTAATTGATCTCTGTCTCTTCCTTTTGCCAATTTTATATATTGATAGATATACCACTCTCTGCTATACAGTTTACTTTGCGTCCGTATGCTCATCTTGGGTTGGATAGATCTTGTATTCCTACTACGGTGTCTTCCTCAGAAATCATTGATAATTTACTGTCAGAGATTCCAGAGGTTTCAGAAGCATCTAATCATGTAAGTCAACTCTGGCAAGAATGTAGTCAGACAAAGGACGACTTAACTCCTGTGGTGGATCATAAGATGATGATTGAAGAACCATGGCTATGTACAAATAGTATTCCTGCTTGTCTGGAAAATATAAGGAGAGATGACTTGGAGATAGTTCTTCTAGGAACCGGTTCATCCCAGCCATCAAAATACCGAAATGTTAGCTCAATATATATAAATCTTTTTTCAAAAGGAGGTTTGCTCATGGATTGCGGTGAAGGAACCTTGGGACAACTTAAAAGAAGGTAAGTCTATCCATATAATTAACATTCTTTCATCTTTTAATATGAACTATTGGTTGATATATCCCTTGGAAACAGATATGGTGTTACTGGTGCTGATGATGCTGTGAGAACTTTAAAGTGTATTTGGATTTCACATATTCATGCTGATCACCATACAGGCTTGGCTAGGATTCTTGCTCTGCGCCGTGATTTGCTGAAGGGCGTGCCTCATGAACCAGTACTTGTTGTTGGACCTAGACAGCTTAAGAGATATTTAGATGCATACCAAAGACTTGAAGATTTAGATATGCTGTTTCTTGACTGCAAGTACACTACTGAAGCTTCATTAGATGCTTTTGAGGATGATTGCCAAGGAAATTCAGTTAATTCTCAGACTCTGAACAGCAACAATGGGGACCTTATTGCATCAAAAGTTGATTCAACTTTGTTTGCTAGAGGATCCCGTATGCAAAGCTATTTTAGAAGACCAGGTAGTCCTGTTGACAAAGATGTAGTTTCTCCTATCCTAATGAAATTTAAGGAGATAATCCATGAAGCTGGTCTGAGGGCCTTGATTAGTTTCCCTGTTGTACATTGCCCTCAGGCATTTGGTGTTGTTTTAAAAGCAGAAGAGAAGACTAATAGTGTTGGAAAAGTGATACCTGGCTGGAAGATTGTATATTCTGGTGACACGAGGCCCTGCCCAGAGCTAATAGAAGCATCTCGTGGTGCAACAGTTCTTATACACGAGGCAAGTAATTGCTTGATCTTGTTTTAGCTTTTGACGATTATTTAGCATTTGCTGGAAATATCATAAAAGGATGAGGAATGAGATCACTGTAGAAAGTATGCTGTCTTAAGTGTTCTACTATTCGCTTGTTAAAGCTAAGGTGGTTGTAGTCGATTTCTAACATTAGCGATCCTAGTCATATTTCTTACCCAACAATGATAAACACAAACCATAAATCTAGAAGTTTTTGGCCCTTTGGTAAATCTTTGGCCAAACCAACCGCCTTTCTCATTAATTCTTACAGTAGAATTTGTATCCTTGTTTATTCTTTTGCGGTCAGTTACATAGTGTTTTTTAGATCGAAAAATTACATGTTTCTTAGATCTTTTATATATGAAAGTGATAGTCTTATGATATTTTTACTTCAATTCTTTCTGCAATGAATTCTTTAATCCTAATAATATATATTATCCTCCACGTTAATGTATTTCCTTCAACATTGGCTCTTCTTAATGCAATCACTAGTGAGGCCGCGGTTAACTTTTGTTTTTAAATTGATGCAGGCAACTTTTGAGGATGCTATGGTAGATGAGGCTATAGCAAGAAATCACAGCACCACAAACGAAGCCATAGAAATGGGACAGTCTGCTAATGCATATCGAACCATACTGACTCATTTCAGCCAAAGATATCCCAAAATTCCAGTGTTCGATGAAACACACATGCATAGAACATGTATTGCATTTGACATGATGAGTATCAATGCCGCTGATTTGTCCGTGCTTCCCAAGGTTCTTCCATATTTGAAATTGCTTTTCAGAAATGAAATGTCGGTTGACGAGTCAGATGATGTAGTTGAAGCTGTGAGTTCAGCTTCTTGACAAAATGACCCCATTCATTGTTCTATTATTTTTTAATATTTATAATTATGATTATACCCTCACTTCATTTTTGTTTAGGGAGTACGGTCTGAATGCCAAAGACAATTATCTGTGGAAGTTCATTTAGCATTGTATTTAACAAAATTTATTGTTTTCCCTCTTCAGTTCTGGAAAAAACAAATTCATCTCGTCCAGTCTCCTTCAAGTTACTAGATAGTATTTTAATTGGGTACATGTTTAGTAAATATAAAATAAAAAAGATATTTTGACATCACTGTTTCTAAATTGTTAGCATTACACAACTGCTTTTCTTAGTAAAATATTATTTTAATTTATATGGTGGGAGTGAAAGAGATACAGGTGCAAGAATCAGTGTTCAAAAGGTATTGTCTTAAATGGGACGTCAGTATAACATTTTCCTTTTTAATTAATTACTATTAAATTTATTTAATAGTATGAATGAGTATATGGGATCAATATTTTTATTAATAAAATAAAATAGGAATTCAGACTATGATTATTATTAGGTTTGAGCAAATTTTTGTGTTCAATTTTTCTTTATTTAGATTTTAACTTTATTATTTTTTGTATTTGTTTATTCATTTTTCTACCTGTTTTTGTATTTTGTTTACACCATTAACAAATAAGTCCATGTGTTTTTCATTCAAGTACCCTAATGATTTTATCTGAATAAGGTATTGGTTATTAAGAACTAATAAACCTATATAAATAAACACTCACTTTCAAAATTAAATCGAAAAATAAAATTCAAAACTCAACTTTGTGAACTATTAGAATTAGAATTACAGTTTTTGTTAGTATGGTATTCTCATATGAAAAACGATTTTTAAACCGTTAAATTCTTATTGTAAAAGAAGTTTAAAACTGTAAAATTAGGTTCGCTTTTTATATTAGATATTTTTAAAATTAAAATATAAAAATAAAAGTAAACAAATAACTGTAAAATTGGAAAGATGAATTTCATTTTGAGTAGACGAATTAGGCGGGGCGAACGGTAGTTACGGTGGTGAAATGGTCCCAATCAACAACATTAATCTGATTCTGTGGTCCACCCACAACCGCATTCTCTCCAAACCTTAACCACAACTACATTACAGTTACTGTTTTTGTCTCTGTCTCTTGCTCTGTAACTTTTTCCCATCCCCTTGTTTACTTCTTCTCAACAACCAGGGATATGCCCAATGAAGACGACGCTACCCCTTCCCACAGATCTTCCAAGAAACCCATATGTGTGTTCTTACGTGCTTTCGGTTACATATATAAATGCCACTTTTAATTTCTTTATATTCTGTGTTAACTATTGCATTAATTATCGCTCATAATAATCTTAATTTTGTTTTCTTGTAGATACGGAATTCTCTCAGCAAGAACTCCCTGCATGGAAACCAATTCTAACACCGGGATGGGTACGGCGTTCAACGCAAACTTCTCTCGCTGTTTTTGCAAATGTTCTTCTAACAATTGATTGGTGATTTTATCTTTGCTTTCTCAGGTTATTGCCACACTTTTTGCCGTTGGAGTCCTATTCATCCCTATTGGTCTTGCTACTATGTTTTCATCAGAGAGTGTAACATTCGTGTTCATATAACAAACTTACAGTGTGAAATGGATTTGGTGCTGAAGCTGAACGTTTCATTGATAAATGAAGAAATGCTGATGCATGCAGGTGGAGGAAGTTGTAATACAATACGATGAGAGTTGCCTTCCAAGCTCAAATGCCAACGATGCAATGGCATATATTCAAAGCAATAGCACCAACAAGACCTGCGTCACCAAATGGACTGTTAGTAATAAAATATGTTCAATTTTGATAACCAAAATTCTCCAATTTGGCACCAGAGAGTTTTTTCTTTTCCTTCACTATTTTCTTAATTAATTACAGTTCCTCGTTTGATACTTGTTTGAATACAGTTTTGTTGCAAGTTTACAGGTTGAGCATAGAATGGAAGCTCCTGTTTATATCTATTATCAGCTCGACAATTACTATCAGAACCATCGCAGGTTTGTATCTACATTCTGCAGAAGATTCATCATATAAGGCCTTATTTCTGCATAATTGAAACTGCTGGAAAATCGTATCAGTGACAGTGTTCAAATTAGCAAGAACTCTTTGCAATGGAAGCTATTAACAACATGTTCTTTATCTAATTAAGATGACATGAATTTGGGTGATTGTTGAAGATATGTGAAGAGTAGAAACGACAAGCAACTGTGGAGCAAGGGAGAAGATGGGGAAACAATCAATTGCTATCCTGAAGACATGATAAAGGAAAAACAGCCAATTGTTCCGTGCGGCCTCATTGCATGGAGCATCTTCAATGACACATACAAATTTGTATCCAAAAACAAGAACTTGACAGTGAACAGAAAGGACATTGCATGGGGGAGTGACAGAAGGTTCAGATTTGGCTCTGAAGTTTATCCGAAAAATTTCCAAAGCCGAGATTTGATTGGGGGTGGACACCTCAATGAGAGTCTACCCGTAAACGCATACATTTATTCCTTTTAACTATTGTTACCTTGGTTTTCATTTTTCCTTGTCTTTAACCTGTGTGTTGTGTTATGGCATGCATGCATAGTTGAGGCAGCAAGAGGATCTCATAGTTTGGATGCGAACGGCTGCACTACCCACATTCAGAAAACTGTATGGGAAAATCGAGGTTGATCTTGAAGCGAAGGATGAGATAGAAATAGTGATAGAAAACAACTATAACACATACATGTTTGGAGGGACAAAGAAGGTGGTTCTCTCAACCGCGACTCTTATCGGAGGAAGAAACCCTTTTGTAGGGACAGCATACCTTTTCATTGGTAGTATCTCCTTGTTCTTCACTATAGCCTTCATACTTCTCTATGTCATCAAGCCAAGGTAATAATATCATATCATGATTTTGCAAAAGCAGTTTCTAATTATACCACAAAACTTGAAATTTCAAACTGAAATTTTTGGTGATGCTCTCATTGCAGGCCTCTTGGGGATCCATCTTATTTGTCTTGGAACAAAAATCCAGGGGGTTTTATCAAATGACAAGCCATGATTCATCTTTCACTCTGGGACGAGGCTTCTTCGTTTGGTCTTGGTTACTTTACCTACTTGAAACTCAGAGTGTAAATTTTTTTTTTTTTTTTTTTGGTTCTGTTCATTCTTCTGTTGGAAAACAGAGTTACAGGTACTCAAGTTTTGATTGACGAGGTAAGCACGGGCCTTAATACTAGGTTTATTTTTTTATAAATAAAGGACTTGCGCTTATGTTTTTGTAAAACATTATTTGTATATGTAATGATTTAGCAGAAGGACACAGTTATGAGAATTAAATATAACCAGTGAATTAGTTTGCATGTTCATTCTATTCAATACGGAATAAATATGCGAAAACAAGTTAAATATTTTAATTTCTTATTAACAATTTAAAATCCATGGTCAATCTATATTTTGACATAGAAACTAATTTTCATTTAAAATGGTTATATTACAAATTAATTATGTTTATGAATCGTGACACATTAGTTGTTTAACAATGCGTTAAATTATTCATGAGAATTTCTCTCTAAATATATAAAGCTATTTCTAAAATAAATAATTTGTAACAAGAAACAAAACAATGTTAGACCATTTGGCTAACATCTATGGACCCAATTCATAAAAGAAACTCACCTGAGTAACACTTCCATTTTCAAACTTACAAGAAAAACGAGGAGTGGCAACTAAAAATAGTACAACAGAGAAAATGAAAACAAGTTTCATGATCAATACTCACCCAGAGTTAGCTGGTTAAAGTTGTAGCCTAATGATAATAGATACTGTGTGTTGTGGTAAATATGATGTCAGTGGCAGTGGATGCATTTTGCTGTAAAAGCTAGAGGGTTCTACAAAAATTTTCTGAAATTAAAAATTTTCTGAAATGTATTATAACGATTTCCGCAACCACTGCCATCTATTTGTGTTTCTGCACATTTATTTGTTCTTTTCCTCAGCAATTGCCTAACCAAATTTAAGTGAGAATTATGATTTCAAATTCCAGAGGGTTTGGTGAACCATTTTATGATGGGAGCTTGAAGGAATTCCTACGATGGAACATCTAATTAATGTCATAAATAGTCTTACATATATATTAGAAGAAAAGGTAAGAAGTGGATGAAAAAACTCAATTTTCTTTACTTAAAAATGTCAAATATAATGGGATATTTACATGTGTTTTATGGAGAGATTTACACTCTCTTCTTCAAACTTCTCAAATAAAACTCTACTACACCCTTTTAATTATAAACTTTCTAAATTATAATAACACCATATAATCCATATAATAGGTGCCAAACCTTTTATTTATCACATTCACATGCGTGTGTACCTCAAATTTCAACAAAATAAAAAAAATCTTTTTTATGAACACCCCATGGCCACTTTCCAGTCTTCTTCACATGTCATAATCTTGAAAGGACTTTCCATTTATTCGCTATCGTATTTTCCTGCACCAAAAAGTTCACGTCAACTCTGCCACAATTTCGATTAGTTAAGCATCAGTTTCACAAACTAAGATCGATAAAAAGACTAAAACTATCAGTAATCCAGATAAAAACTGCATTCATGTAAGAAAACTCCAAATTGCAGAACTATGAGTTAAGGCAGAGAAAAGAAACACGACCTCCATAAAAGTTGTTGAGAGAGTTGAAGTAAAGCAGCAAGTAATGCGGCATCTAACAAAGTATGGAAATGTACCAATGTTTCTGAGTTATTTAATGCGTAAATTGCACTATATATCATTTTCAACCATTGCAATAAACGAAGTAATAGCCAACATCTACCACCTTCCCAAACTTCACACCACACCAACTTCATTCACAACTCATAACCACAAAGCCACCACCGATCTTTCTTTTGGTGGTGAGGAAGAGAAGATCGATGATCATTTACCTCATCGATCAATGGACGACCCCAACTCACCCCATCTCAACGCATCCTTTGCTTTTAGATCCACAACTCCTCATCAGAACAACTTCTCCAGAAGCCATTCTTCCAAAGAAACACCTTTCTCAAACTTTCTTAACTCCCCTCCACGCCTCTCTTGCCCTACTCTTTCTCGCAGCCTTCAAAACTCTCCTATTTCCTCTCCTCTTCATCCCCATCACCACTTTTCTCCTCCTTCTCCGACTAAACTCTCGGATTCTGACCCTCAAACCACTTACCACTGCGCCTCTTCTGTCCTCAGAAACGACGGCCAGATCCTCTCCATCGCCTTCTCCTCAAACGGCTTGGTCTACACCGGCTCCGACTCCAACTTCGTCAGAGTCTGGAAGCTCCCTGAGTTCACCGAATGCGGCCAGCTCCGGACCAAGGCCTGCAGGGTGGTGGCTCTCGAAGTTTCCAACGACACGGTCTATGCAGCGTATGGTGATGGCAAGATAAGGGTGTGGAGAAGAACCTGGGATAAGGTTCTGAAGCATGTTCGCTTGGCTACCATCCCTAAGGCACTCGGCTATGTCCGCAGCTACATCGCCGGCAAAGACAAGACAGTAAGTATATCTGCTACGTTTGTCAGTGTTCACAGATGTTGTTGGTTTGTCGGTGTTTTATACGTTTGTCGTGACTTAACAGATGCACAAGGGGATAATCACGTCGATGGCAATCAACACGGCGGAGGACATTCTATACACTGCTTCACTGGACAAAACGGTGAAGGTGTGGCGAATCTCGGACCTGAAGTGCATAGAGACCATAAAGGCGCACCCGGAACCGATAAACGCGATGATCGTGGCTGATGATGGGGTCCTGTACACAGCCTCGGATGATGCCACAGTGAGGGTTTGGCGCAGAAACTTTTGCAGCCATGACCAGCCGCATTCTCTGACGGTAACCCTGCACGCGAAATACTCACCGGTGAAGGCCCTAACGCTGACCCCAGATGCCGGAATTCTGTACGGTGGGTGCACTGATGGGTACATACACTTCTGGCTAAAGGGTTGGTTCGCGGGACAGTTACAGTATGGAGGGTCGATCCAAGGGCACACCCATGCAGTGATGTGTCTGGCGAGTGTGGGGAAATATGTGGTTAGTGGTTCGGCTGACTCGACGAGCAGGGTTTGGGGAAGAGAAGGTGATGGTCAACACACGTGTCTGGCGGTTCTGGTGGGTCACAGAGGACCGATTCGGTGTGTGACAGCATTCATGGGAGGAAGATTGGTGGAAGATAATGAAGATAGTTGCACCATTTGCACTGGTAGCCTTGACGGGGTCCTCAAGGTGTGGCGTGTTACTCATAAGACTCTTAATAATCACTCTTCGTCGCCACCGGGGGCTCCCACTAAGTATTTTGAACTCTACAAGCATCTTTGATCAATATTCTTTTTTATCACTTTTTTTTTCTTTCACCTTTTTACTTTTTCTTTGTATTCTTCAAGCTTCACACATCGTAACTTTTAGTTTCAAATTTTTGTACAGTCATTAGGTTATTCAATATCTTAAAATTAAAGATATATATAATTAGAATTTACTAAATCTTATATATACTTTGCGAATTATTATTTTTAAATTTAAAATTTACAATCAAGCTTCTTAAATTTTGAAAAAGAAAAAATGAGTTCGTTGTCGAGGTAGTATTCTGGTTGGAATTCCTTTCACAACTGTGATGCTGATAGACTCAATCCTTCGAACTACAGACCTGGACTTGTAAGATGAAGATGGTAATCACTTATATATTATTATGAAATGACTTTATTTCTAATCAATCCAGACTTCCAACAAATTGTTTTTTGCAGCATGCCATTTTTATATATATCAAATTCCTTTATTTCATTATTTTTACTAGTCTTTATATTCCTCTTAACCCATTATTCAAAAGAATAAAAATCAAGCATCTACTCTTCTTCTTTTTTTGTATCCTTAAAATATAATATCAATCCAATGTTTGAGTATTGCGACATATTTATCTTTGTTTATTGAAAAAATAGGTTTTATGATGTAATAACAACAGAGAAATGGCGTGCACATTAGTTGGGTAACTACGTGTGCAATCAAATAATTAAAAGTAGCACAGAGAATCAGAATGATAGAGACACTTTCTCTTAAAAAAAAGAAAGGTAAATTTGATGAAAGAATAACATGGTTTAAAATTAACGAGCGTGACAACATTAATCAAAGAAAACTTATAATTTCAATAAGAATACTGCGTTGCAGAGAAGAATAAAACTGTGTTAATGGTTAAACTTATGCAGTTCTAGTCGTTGTACAGTTTCAACTTTGGTGCGTGAGCTAGAAGATAGAGAAGATGGAAGATGCTTAAAATAAGCCAAACAATTTAGAAATGCATCATGCCAGTTTGCTCTGTTAGAAACATAAGAACAACAATGTCTCTTTTTCTACACATTAGAGCGAAAAATACATTAAAAAAAAAAAAGAAAAAGAACTAGAAAAGGTGTTTTTGGTAGAAGAACCTATTGGACATGTGTTGTAATGGTGTTGTGTGGTTGCATTTCTAAGGCGCTGTTTGGATTACTACGAGCTCTCCACCTTTTCAGTAACCGGGCAAAGCCGAAACACAGCAAACGCAGAACGCAAAGAATTGAAACGGAGACCAAAGCAGAGAGAAGATAAGCTACGAAGGAATTGGAACGCCTGCATCCAAACAGAGCTCCCAGACACACCATGGCATAATTGGAACACGCTATTTGCATTGATGAAGAACAATTTATAAGGGTTCGAGTTCCTGAGTTCCTTCACATGGCAGATTAGTACTTTTGAGTTTTCAAAGAGTATTCTTGCCTTTGCATTGCACACCATCGTTTTTCGTCCCTTCTTTATCAAATAAGGAATAAATCACTTTCAGATATAAAATTTCACTTTTTTTTTTTAATTATTTTTCAGTAATTTCTAATCACATAGCAGACAACACAAGTGTTGTTATTTAGTTTTTAATTATAGGTATAGATATATTAATTTTTGTTTTGCTGAAATAAATAATATGGTAATAATAAAGGACCGGTTTTACAAAGAGAAGAGAGGGGGTAGATAGAAAAGGTTATTTATTGATTTAAAATAAGTAAGAAAAAAAAGAAAAAGAAGAAAGAAAGAATAAGCATGTCATCTCCTCGACCAGTGTTACAGGTACAGAGCACCACCCCAACACACCGCCATCCCAATCTCTCCGCCCCCTCAATGTTGGAGCGCACACTCTCCACCCGCCGCGTTAACTCCTACGGCGAAGGGGACGCCGAAGCTGGCGGAGGCGCCGATGAATCCAAGACCAAAAAGCACCAACACATTTTCTTCCGCCTCACAACCCGAGCCTCCAATTACCTCGCCCGAATCGCCGGTTCCGGTTCCTTCTACCTCCCTTGCATCGTCGTCTCCCTCTTCCTCTTCTTCTGCCTCTCCTTCCTCTTCACCTCTCGTGGCTTCGTCTGCATCTCCTCCTCCTACAGACCCGTCTCGCGCACCGCCTTCTTCGACTTCGACGGCATCGACTCCGATTTCGGAGCCCTCGGCGTGCCCTGCTGTAAGTCTCTTTGCGCTGATCTGGTCCATTTTTTCGGTTTCGTCTGGATCCAGGGGGGCAGTAATTCCTGGTTCCGAGGTGCGGAAGATAAAAAAGTAAATAAAATAATTAAATGCTGCGTTCGATTTTCTAGTTCCGGTTCCGGATCCTTGAATTGCTTGTGTTGTTCCTTCCTTAATTCTTTGTTCTGGATTTGGCATTATCATAGTACTGATGAAATCCAACCCCTGGGGAAGTGTATGCTAAACTAGCCAGCTATTCACAGGTTGTAATGTAGCCGTGCTTTCGTTGAATTATCAATTCTGTTAACCGTTGCTCTTAAGTTAATCCTTAAGAAATCAATAAAAGGAAAGTTTTGGTTTCAAATAAATGCTGCAATTTTCAATAAAACGTTTCCTTGTTATTATTGTGTACTGTTTCATCTTAGAATTTGGATTTGTCACCCATTTAATACACAATTTTTACCGCATTACTTTGAGATCTCTAACTCACTTCTTTACACTGAGGACTTCGATTTGCTAGTGATATGATGATGTCCCAATGCTCGGTGGCCCAATGCGCTCTACCTCAACTGTTAAGACAGACTTCTATACTATTTTAGAATTTAAATTTAAGTCTAAATCACTCTCAAAAAGTTAAGTTATGAAGTGAAGGTTGTTCTTTCCTTATAAACACGTATTAGTAGTCAATCTGGTATCTCCAATATAGCTTCCTAGAAATTTTTGTAATAAAAAATATAAACAGAGGAGTAAATGCCTTTAATGTCTTAGAAATATGAACAACATTCAATACTGACTACAGAAAAGGAGGAAGAGGATTAGGTGGGTGATGTAGGGGATAGGGGATTTCGAATTATTCTATTGTTATTATGTAACGGAAATGTGTGAAGTGTTTGTCGCCAAAATAATAATTTATGAATGAGCATGTCCTTTTGAACACTCTGGAATTGGGATTGCAATGTTGATTTTTAATTTTAACGCTGTTTGTTTCACATCCTTACATATTTTGGAATCGTGAAGTCACGCAATTGAATTGTTGTTGGATACTTATAAGCTTATCCTTGGTAAAGGCAGATCGAAACATGGTAAAACTGTGGAATGGACATCAAAAGATTTGCTCAAGGGTCTAGAAGAGTTTGTTCCTATATATGAAACCCGGCCAATCAAGAACAACATGTATGGGATGGGTTTTGACCACAGCTTTGGGCTTTGGTTTATTGCCCACTGGCTGAAGCCAATTCTGATGATCGAGAGTGGTGCTTTCAAAGGACATTCCACTTGGGTTTTACGCCAGGCTATGCCAGACACACCCATTATTTCTCTTTCGCCTAGGCATCCAGAAAAGTACCTGAAAAAGGGACCAGCCTATGTTGACGGGAATTGCACATATTTTGCTGGGAAGGACTTTGTGGATTTTGGGAGTGTTGACTGGCCCAAAGTCATGAAAGAACGCGGGATTTTGGACCTTAGTCAGGTTCTTATATTTTTTGATGACCATCAGAATGAATTGAAAAGGTGACTACCAATATCTTTGAGAAGCAGAATTTTATAGTTGAGGATTTCTGATGAAACTGTTATTGATTAGTACTATTATATTTTATTTATGTCCTGAGCAGAATTGAACAAGCTTTGAAAGCTGGGTTCCATCATCTTGTCTTTGAGGATAACTATGACACTGGTACTGGTGATCATTATTCATTAAGACAGATATGTGATCAATCTTATATTATAGGTAATGTAAACTCTCACTTTCTAGAATTGTTATACTTAACTTTATTTGTTTCAGTGAGCACTGTACGTAACTCGAGTTATAGACACGCATCAGTGTTGCATTTCCTCTTGACATATTGGCTAAGGCTTGATATGTTTCAATTATCTATTATTGATGGCTTTTGGCTAGACTGACTAAATATTAAACTTGAAGGGCTGAGATGTTGTATTAGATAAATTGGGGGCTTAGAAACACTCTACAGTTAAAAAAAAAAACAGCAGAAAATGTGGAATTGAATCCGAGTTATTACTAGAAAAGTGATTTATTCTATGCTAAAGAACTTTCTCAATTTATGGTTTTGGTTACAAAAATTTTGCATTGGTGCTTTAATAAGGGCACCATCCAGTTGGAAATTGGTGTGAAACAAAATCATAAAACATAATAAATATACAATTGCAATTATGCAAATCCAAACTAAAAACCATTTCTTAGACATTGCTGAAATAAAAAAAAATGTAAATCATTGTCATGGTAAATTACTTTATTTTATTTTTATATATAACACTATCAAATCTCATTACATTTTAAAAGTGATTCATGAAGAGATCAGTTTTCCTCCTTGGTTTATGAAGAAAGAAGTTTCTATGTTTCTATATTGCACATATTTATATGTTTCTTATAGTTTTATTGTATATAAATGCTTTATAAGTGTGGATACTTCACCAACACGTATGATATGTATGGCTGAAATATCCTAGAGTATGATATCGAATACAAATCCGTGAAACATCTTAGTATCCATGCTTTACAGGTTTCAGATACCTATTGAACATTCTCTCAGTGGTGTGGAATTAATTTTCTCTCTTTTAAAATTGTAATATATTATTCCATTAGCATTAGGAGCTGTATCTGGTATGCAATACCCTGTTCCATATACAGAAATTCACTTTTATTTTTCTCCTTTTGATCTTAGGTGGGGGGCATAGTTGCTTTAAAGACAGTGATGAAGCCAGGATCAGGTCAAGGAGGAAGAAACTTTGGGAGAAAGCAGTTGATATAGAAGAACTGTGTGGGCCAGGTGAAGCATGGTGGGGAGTTAGAGGCTATATGCGGGATAATTTTAACCATAGTAATAAGCCAATATCTTATGCACAACATTTCCAGAATAGCCGGTATGTTGAATCTATTCTTGATGTTTACTGGGAACTACCTCCTGTTGCTGGTCCTTCCCTCACCCATCAAACCAGATATGATCCTGCTCGTGCACCCACTCCTATTGTTGAAGATGGTCGGTATGGCTTGTTCCAAAGGCTAGGTTTGGCGAACCTTGACAAATCTGTATTTAATGGATACACTCAGATGGTTTATTTACAGATATCTGAACAATAATTTAGAGTTGTTTAGACAAGGATATGATATAGTGAAGGAAGTTTTGTACCTGTATTATGCATGAATAGATTCTTCTGCCTGATTTGGCTTAAGATGTAGTTTTATTAATTCTTCTTGGCCGTTTACTTTTGAAATTAAAGTTATCCTTACTCAATGATAGATTCTTTCTGATTTGGTTGTCACTTGTTCACGTAACTTGGTTACCATTGTTCTCATTGATCTGAACTTATGTTACCAGTTTCTAGGCCGTCATGATGAGTAAATCTATCTTTGTATGTTTGATTTAGATCCAAAGTTCATAGTAAGAACCTAAGAAGCATAAATTCCGACACGAATGTTCTGTCTTCCTTTATTCTCTTCTTTGCTTCTAAAAACATTGTTCTCATAAAACAACCTTTGTTCAACCAGCCAACCAACCAGTGTGCTGCTGTTGAACAAATTAGTGTTTAATGTTAAACTGGTAGATCTTGTAGTAGATAAGTCAGTCATCTTAGATTCCCAATTAATCTTCTATAGCTAGCAAGACCTTACATGATATGCAATGGCCCCTCCTCCTTAGATAGCTTAGCTCTTGATACATAACATAAGCCAAAAGGGACATATAATATTTGGAATGAATAAGATAAGAGATAACATAAATCGTTTTTCTTTTTTACTAAATAAAGGTTATTTGAGCTGAATATCATGTAAGTGGGCAATTTTTTGAATATTTATGGGATTGAACAAATCGTGTTTGTTTGGAAACACGATTTCAAAATGAAGAAATCTGTCTGAAATGCATCAGATTTTGACTATTGAAATTTGCAGTTTAATGTACTGAGTTTACTTTTTTCAATTTTTTTATTATTAAAATTGTGGATTCAATTATAATTTCAATGTTTTTAATTGTTTCAGTACCTCAATTAGTTACACATTTCTTAGGAGGTGAGTTTTTAATAATTTAAATATATTTTCATTGTGAAAATCTTTTAAGAGTAAAGTGATAACTGATTCAAGTATTCAAATTCTAAAATTGACAATACTACGGATACGATAATTGACTTTAAACGATATTATCTTAACAAACTCGAGGTCGAGATTGAAATATTAATGAAATATTAATGTTATATGTGGGAAAAAATGAGATTTTAAATACAAACTCTTGTTTTTCAAAAGAATTAAAACATTTCTTTCTTTCATGCTCATGTGAAAAATGAAAAAATGGTTTCAAAATTATGACTTAAAAGTTGAGATCAAGAATATTTAAATATAATTTCTTCTATTAATTTTGTAAGATATTTTTTAAGAATAAAATTGTGATGAGACTTGAAACTATAATACATACAATACCTCATATTGATCGTATTGATATTATTTCAATGAAGAACTTGTAGTTAAAATATCCATTACTTTTCTTGAAATCAAACTATTTTTTAATTATTGTTTGCAGCTCGTCCATGAAAGGAACTACGTGTTGTCATGTTTTTTATTTTCTTTAGCACTAGCATTTGATCGATGCAATAGTTTTTGTGAAACATGGAAATAAATTCTCAGTTGAAGTTTCATTTTTCAGTGCATTCAAATTAGTCCGATATTCATCAATCAGTTATGGTAACTGTTACTTTGGAGTAATCACGCATGTGTTTCTACAGAAAACTCAAATGGGATATACTGTTTTTTAATTATGATATAACGACTTGAATTTTAAAGATAATGTAACATCGTTCATGTGAAATTAAAACAAATAACTTATGAATCTACTCGAAATTATAGTCTAATTACTAAAAAATTTCATTTATCATATATATGACAACGTAGCAGTAACAGAGGTATTCTTAGTTTCTGAAAGATTGGTGAACCGTCTTATAATGATGTCGGTGCATAATATAACATCCTTGCTAACATTATAAGCCAAAGAGACAGAAATGTTTATTACCATTTTAATATTGAAATACAAATGTTTAGTATGTATATTTAAAGCCAATACATGAAGAAAATTCAGAATAGTAATAGGGAATGAGAAACACAACAAACAATTCTTTTATACAGCAACTAGAATCCAAAGATGCACAAACAAAATATGTGTATATATTTTCTGGATGTGTCCAGTTGAATTCTACTGATAAAACTTGTCAGACTATTAATGAACAAAAAACTGAGACACTGAATAACATATGCTTTTGATTTTGAACAGAATCATACACCAGAAATCCTTTCTATGTTTTTATATGCTTCAGTGAATACCCCGCTTTGGTATAACGGGTTTTGCTGCATTAGTTTTGGCTTCTAGATTTCTCCATGGCTCTTGGAGCTGCAATGAACACAATTGAGAACATATTATAGGTAATTTTTCATTCCAATATAAAACCAGTTATGCATTATGATGAAAAGATGATACATTTACAAAGGAGTGTATGCAGAAGGCCCATTAAACACAACTAAAAAAGTTATCAAGATAGCATTTAAATAGCTAACACAAAGACATACCTAGTCCAATTGCTTCAGAGCCTTTCATGATCCTTAGTCTCCGACATGAATCAGTGAACATCCTGCGTTAACAAAGGAGAATTTTAACGAGTTCAACCACTGTACTGTACTATCATCATTGAAAAAAAAAACTTTATACAAATTATAATCATGGCAAGAGGAGAAATAACTTACTCCCAAGGAACATCACCCACAAGCATCCAGTCTCCATCTTTATCTTCATATGTAAGAACATATTCAGATCCATGAAGAAGATCCCTCAGAGAGCTCTCACTTAGTCCATCTTTCCCAGGAAATCCAGGAGAATTGCATTGACCTAATTATATGAATAAGAAAATGTTAGGGTGCAAAGTGGTTATGCAGAATTTCACAAGGGAAATATTTTGGCTAAACAAACAGCTTAGGCTCTTTCTTTCCTAGTAAAACTACACAATTTTTTAGATTTAGCATACAAATTTTAGTGGTTACAAAAACTATAAGCCTTTAAAAGTCGAACTAAGAAACTTAGAGAAAAAGGGCAAGCAATCAATTTTACATATATGATAAAAGATGGTCTGTCAAAAATCAAACTAAGTGGCTGAGGTTGAGGTAGTACCAATGGTAAAGCAGCTGAACATCTTCTCAAGAGCTGAAGAAAGTTCCATGTAGTTGTTATAGATTTTGAGATCAACCTTTCTAAGATAGGGAGCACCATCCATACTCACTTTTACATAAAGACAACCAAAACCAGGTTTTCCCTCGCCTTCATCATTGTTTTTTGCCAAATTAGATGCCATCGTGTTCTTTCGGAAAGATCGAATTGGGGGCCACCCCACAACCTGTGCCCTGTTCCAAAGTGTTCATTTTCATTAGCACCAAAGGAAAAAAAACCACACAGTATATTTCAAAAGGCTAATATCTCGTTCATGCGTGCCAATTCAAATCCTCTATGAGAACGTAAAAAAAAAGTTATTGAACAGACAATTCTAGTTTCATGAATTGCTATATCTTTCAACAAAACCAAGACATGTAACTCAAACTCTTTCAAGCAAGAAAGCAAACATGTGGACTAGGAAACAAAGAAATAATAATAATAATAACTGAAACACTAGAAGGATGCAAAGAAACATACTTTGCATCAGAAGCAGTGGCATGACCATTTGTTGCAGCAACCTGGTCATTCTTTTCCTGAACCGGTTTGGCAGATTGAGGAACTGCACCAATCTCTTTGATGGAGGTGTTAGCAAGCGGGGTATTAGTTTGAGTATCTAAACCAATAACAATGCCCCCTCTAGGAGAGAACAAAGCAGGTCCTTGAGATCCATCAGTGACAGAAGAACCCCTTTTCCCAGAAGAAGTGTCAATAGCATCAGAGAAGCCCCTCTTAGCCCCAGCCTTCAAAGGGGTTGCGACTGAACAAACATTATGCTTGCTCTGCAACTCTTTGCCAAAAAGACAGAGTCCAGAACCAGATTTTCTCTCCGGCGACTTGCAACCAGGGAGACCAAGCCTCAGTTCTGTCTCCTTCAGGTTCATCGACGAGGTTTTACCATCCACAGAAGATGACGACGAAGAAGAAGAAGATAGTTTGTCAGAGCCTCCGTCCATTGACGGTTTCTCCGCCAACCCTATGTAATCCTGTTCCAATGCTCTAGACATCAAAAACAGAAGATGATAGTATCCAAAATATGCTGCACAGTGTAGTATAGTATATGGTATATACTCTGGAATTGGGTATGCAAGAAAGGGAGAAAGCAGAGAGCTTGAACAAGAACAAGAACAAGAGCAGTTATGGTGTGATATTGACAGCAAGTGGCAGGAGCTGGTTTTGTTGATGCAGAAAAGAACCTTCCCTGCTGTTTCTCTAGTAAACTTTTTTCTCTCCAGTGCCAGAATAAAAAGAGAAATAAAAAATGATTTTTTAATTTTGATTAGTATAAGGATTTGGAGCGACAGGTGGAAGTGTTCCCCGGCAACCTTTTACAGTGGTGAGGAGAAGGAAATAAATAAAGAAAGAAAAGTGGAAATATTAATTATTATAAGGTTGAAGGTATGTGAGGTTAAAGAGGAACAGTGGCGGTGCATATTCATCCACGCCCGTATCGTACTGTAATAATTGTGAAGATCCGAAAGTGGGAAGATGAGATCCGACGGTGTAGGTCACACTATAGGGTTGTTGGGAGACAAAACGGGGTTCAGTTGTTGCCTTGCCTTTGCCCTTCCCTTTCTTTTTCTTTTTGTTTTTTGACAGAGTAATGTCTTCTCTGTCTCTCTCTCTCTCTCTCTCATGTCTGCTTCACTTCATTCCCTCTTCTTCTACACTCACTTTCATTAATTTCTGCATTTACTTAACCCATATATATTTCTTCTTTTCATTAACGTAATTGATTAATGAATGTATTTTTCATAGTTTTAGCTTTAATCATCTTCTACATGATCAATTATAAGAGTATTTGAAAGATGGTAACTTGTTTTATTATAACAATAGAAAAATAAAATGATATTACGATAAAATTATTTTCTCTCTGTCTTTATTTCTTTCCTCTGTACCACACTAGCTGGAACATAACTGCTAACAAACTGACCCTAAATCATTAGTCTTCCTACCTAGGTTTGACCAAAAGTGAACTCTCACCCAATTTCTCAAACCAAATTACTTTTTTATTCGGTCCCAAAGATCACTGGAACCATTTAACTATATGTTTACATTTCTAGGATTACTTAAATTTGTTTATTTAAATAAAATAATACGTGTTAGGTTTTTAAGGAGAGATATCACTGGGAGATACAATACCAATGAGATCTGAACCTAATCACATAAGACACTGACACCACCTTCAACCCAAAACCTTAAGACAATAGGTTTATATAGTGCTCTACTTTCTCATTTCTTATCAATGTGGGACTTAGACTCACACTTGGTTCCTAATAATATGTTTAATTGTTATATATTAGTTTACGGATTAAGTATCATAAATCTTGATATTAAATTTTTAAATTTGTTTTATTTAAACATTTTTTGGTTTTTAAACTTTAACGAAGAATAAATATATTCTTTTAATTTAATTATGTTAATTTTTATTGAGATGTCAAACATATTTTTCAGTCAATATTGAATTCAGAATGTGTTAAATTATGTACACGATTTCAATACTAACATGAAATGTGTTCGACATATCAAAAAAGTTAACATAATTTGGTTAAAAGAACTATATTCATTCATTTTTTAAATTTAAAGATCAAAATATATCAAAAATTCAAATAAGAACGAATTCGCGTTTTAGATAAATTTATAACTAAAAACGTATTTAAATACGATTTTAAAATAATTATTATGTAAATTAATAAACTTATCTTTATTTCACGATTCCGTAGTTTGTTTATAGTAGGAAAAGTCTGCATTATTTATAACAATTTCATATCGTACAATACTTTTTAGTTTATTTTTTCATAAACTGATAGTCTAAAAAAGTAGCATAGGCATGATTGAAGAATTTGTTAACTAAAAAAGCAAGAAGTATTAATTTTAGAAAACCTGTGTAAAGAAAAGTGAGGTTGGAAAAAGCAGGTATATATATATAGATTTATTTGCATGAATTATTAGTTTCATCCTTAAGTTAATTGAATGGAAGAGTTGGTACATTGCACAGACATGGATTATGCCCCACTTCTGAGTATATAATGAATTTTGGTAGTTGGTATAGTTGTACATGTCTTTCCTTCGTTATGCTAAATGGGGTTCCTAATTAACGTAGAACCCTAACATAACATGCTTCAAGTGATTCAACTTATAAATAGTGTGTGTGTGTTTTTGTGTTTAATTATAAATTTGATTTCCCAGAAAGAAGATATGAAAAAAGCGTTAGTCTTGTCGTAATAATTTTGGGCCATGGTTAGAAATATTGAAAGAGGTTTTTCTGTGGGTTTTGGTCAAATGATGGATTTGTGGTATAAATCGATAATGATGAAAATAACAGCTTAATCACTTTAACACGATGATGATGATGATGATACATGGACCATGGTGTCGTGTCCCATATGCTCCCCACGCCATGTTTAAAGCTTCTTCTTAGGACATCACTGCTTTAATTAAACAACTGCCTCAACGGATAAACTATAACTACTTTTTTTTTTCTGTCTCTATAATAAACTGTTTCTTCATTACTCATTCAATGAATCAAATTTTTCCACAATTCTTATGATTTTCGAATCTCTGATTTATTTATTTAATTCACACTTGCAACAAGTTCCGATATTGATTGATCCAACTAAACCTGTGTAAGTCAAACTGAGGATAAATATATTGTTTCTGTTTTAGCAAATTTCAAACAAGTTCATATGAAGATTTTGTTGCATATATAACATCATTGCTAAATGATAAAAAGTATATGTTAAATATATAACATTCTAAAAATAAATACATTTAAAAACTACAACAATTTAAAAGTTGGGAAAGTAGAACTGTAATTATGTTTTTTAATTGTAATTTATTCGTTGCTAACTCAAATCAGTCGAACATGTCTCTAGAACATCACTTTACAAGTCGTGTGTTTTTAAGTAATACAAATCATGATTTGAAATTTATGATATATTTGACAATTTTAAAACGGAAACAATTTTTTTATCATTTCTGTTTGCTTTGTCCGTTACAAAAGTTGATGTTATATGAAAAAGATTCTTAAAATGTAATATTGATATAGTAATATTTATCTATCCTCGTAAATAAATATGTTCTTTAAAAACATATTTTTAGTTAAGAGTAAACTTAAATCTAATTTTATCTTACAAAAAGATATTTTTATTATAAAATTTGTACCCACACATATACTCTATGGTGAATTTATCTTTAGTCGATGTAGAGTTTACAACAAACCCTCAAATGCAGAAGTATATATATGAACTTGACATTAATGGATAGTTCTATAAGAGATGAAATAATATGTTTAATAAACAACGAATCTCGTTAAGATAGACTCAACAATGAGTTCGATATTATGTTAAACGATGAACTTTAAACCTAACATAAGTTCACCGAACCAGCTTGTAAAATAAGGTTTACATTCACATACATATTTTAAATTGGTTTTATCTCTGGATCAATATAAAACTTCCAATATCTTCATCAATAATCATGTATTTAAAAACTTATCAATAATTTCAAAAAACATAAATTATTATTGAAACTACACCGCTGTACGAATGACATGTACCTTTCTATAACTTTTTCTTTTCAATTGAACAATTTTATCCTTTAATAAATAACATTAAGTTTTTTTATTTAAAATATACATTGTAACCTAACTATTAAGAAATTATTATATAATCTAAACTGATTAAATAAACTTTTTAAAACTATTTTAACAAAAGTGTTTAAAATTGTATTATTAGTGTGGTAAACATGCAAAAATATGGGTTTACGTAGTTACTTATACTCTGAGTAAAATGAAATTGAAAATCAGAAAGTTTGTTGTTTTTGGGAAAAAGGAAGGAAAAGTTGTTTAAGTGGCCGTTTTGTTTGACTAAACGTTTAGTGAAAGATTAATTTCCCCACCTTTGATAATATTCCATTCTCTCACTTTGGCCACTTACTAAGTTGCCAATACTATGATGACACGTGTTAAAAGTGTGAAATTAATGGGACCTGTTTGTTGCGCACTATTGCCACAGTGAAGAAAGGTCGTAAAAACTTGTTTAGAATCCAAACATCACCTTATAAGATAAGGACATGCACACACTTTTCCATTTCCATTGTTCATATCCCCAATTATACATTGTTAAACTAATATTAAGTTTAACTCATAAAATGGCTTATTAATTTGTTTGTTTCACAAATAAAATAATCTACTATTACTAAAAAAAACTTATATTTCATGTCAATCTTGTTTTGAAATACTTACAAATTTTATTATAAATTTTTTTTTTAAGAAATTGCTACCAATTTTCTTGAAAAATATTTTTCGCAATAAATTTTGTAGAAAATAGTTATAAATTTTATAATTTTGTAAAAAATGATTACCCACGAAGAAATTATTTACCAATTAAATTTAAAAAAAAAGGCAGAAAAAGAGTCTTTTCTTACAAATTTTTTAAACAAATTTGCAAGAAAAATCTTATGTAATATAAGAATTTATAATAACGAGCCTTTTTAGGTTTGATAGTAAATTAGTCAAATATTTCCCGATCATTATATTTAAAAAGTTCATTTATTCATCCATTGTGTAAAGATAAACTTTATTTGTTAAGTAAATCATATTTATCAGAAATTGTTTTAAACATTATTTTGTCAACTAGTATTTTACCCGTAGATTATAAAAGTAAATTTATAATATATATATATATATATATATATATATATATATATATATCTATATATTTTTTTATAT
>Ga0214543_1000834_pt1 | contig 56175 bp, 36 predicted proteins | sample CNSS2metaG_FD_160094 | JGI IMG/M metagenome (GOLD analysis project Ga0214543, IMG submission 160094) | Root nodule microbial communities from cowpea collected in UCLA plant growth center, Los Angeles, California, USA - CNSS2 | ecosystem: Host-associated > Plants > Roots > Nodule | place: USA... | reverse complement strand
CCATAAAAAAATAAAAATAAAAATTTTAAAAAAAAAAAAAAAAAAAAAAAAAAACTGAACTGTGGGTCATCAGTACATGGTTAGTTTTGAAAACAAAACTTTTTGACATATATGATATGAACTCTGTCGCAAAGATAGTCCATCTATGCTAGTGTTGTTTGATCTGAATCAGGGTTTGTCCTCGAAGCTCAAGCAATAACTGATTCTGCGTGATTTGTTAAGGTACGTTATTTTTCACTTTGATCATTGTTATTGTTATCGTTACATTCTCGATAAAGAAATTTCTGTACAGAAAACGTGATACGTGAATTTGACACCCAGGAACAATCAAGAGGTTTCTGTAACCATGAAATTATGTTTTTTTGTCTTATAAAGCCAAAAGATTTCTGTAATTCGATGCACACAAAGATACAGAATGTTGGGAAGAATGTGTACCATGAAAGAATGAATCAATATATTCTTCTACACTAGGATAAATCGTACATTATTGTTGACCACAGCGCTCTTTCGAATCTGGAAGCAGCCAGATTTTATATGAAAATCTTCTCAACAAAAAATACCAACGAACAGACTGCTTTATTGTGCTTCGTTTAAGGATTCATGTCATGCAGCATAAGGAAAACGCTCCTTTACCTTAAATATGTACAAGGTTTGTAACCTATCGAAAAATTTACACCCTTGTTCCTTTTTGTTTTCCTCTTACCGATGAATCCAGCTGGGACAACAACAGCAACAGCAACAACAACAACAACTATGATTACCGGTCCTCAGACAGCCCTTCAGAACGTTTGGATGATTCAAATCTCACGGATGTTGTTTCAGGTTTTGTGTATGATTCAACTCTTCTGGATGCATTGAACCGTTTGGATGCTTCCAAACGAGCTGTGAATCCAACTGTGGTGTTTCTTATCGATCGCTGTCTTACCACATTGCAGTATTCTGGATCACTTGTTTGGCCGTCCTTCCTTATCCACTGAATCATTTGATGGTACATGGGGAAGAAACGCATTTGGATGGAAGCATAGACGAAGTATGGAAGAAGGGAAGCAATGAGAATGAGCAAAGTGATGATCCAGAAATATGGTGCTGGTGCAAGAGCTTCAACTAAAACCTTATAGGCTGTGGTGGAGAAGGAAGGGTCTATGGCTCCATATGCCAAGAGGAATATATACCAGAATATGATGCTTCCCCAGATGAATATATGCTGTACATAAGTGAAGTAACTGATAGATAATGCCATTTGGCAATTCACCACCCACACAACACAGGTGTACATGGTGGCACCGAGAACTTCCAGCTCCACCACTTGACCTCCTTTGCGGAATGCTTGATGTTCCATGGTACGCATGCAGAAGAAGAATATGATGGCAGAAGTCACAACTCCATTAACTATCCAACCGATGATCCGTTTCCAGCTAAATAGAATGTTTTGAATGCCTTCTTGGTATAACAATGGAAACTGTAAAATGAAAGCAGAAGACAGGTTTCATGAGAATACAACAATCATGTTGTTTTTGACTAAATCACTGAGGAAACTAAGTTCGGAGGCCTACCTTGAGACAAAGTTTGGAAGAGACATCTTGATCAAACACTCCCAATGCAATTACAGGAAGTGAAGTGAAGAAGACATTATATAGTGACATGAACCAGTCATTGTATGCAGGTTGGCCGGAGAATGAGGCATATATCTCAAAGAAGAACAGAGTGAAGCCGAAGGCAATGTTCTTGTAAAAGAAGTAGCAGATCTGCAAAACAAAAGGTCAAGTTTGTCAAAACCAAAATAATTATAGTAACCTTAGTTGAACAAAGACTTTGCAATAGGGTGCAATCAGTGCAGATACATGCCAAATTTAGAGTCTCAAAATATTATGCAACATATGTAAAGACAAGATAAGATTTTTACCATTGATGATATCCTTCTGTAACACCAATGTCCGTGCACAAGAAGCAACCGCTCAAGAAACCGGAATTGGGCTATTGCAATGTCACTTGACATAACTGCCTGGAAGTTTTGACGAAACAGAGGAATAAAAACATAAGAGACAAGAAAGTCAAAACAATACACATTCTGGGTCGGGTTTAAAGAAAGGTATGAGAAAAAAAAATGCAAAGGTATTTGAGATTTACCTGCATGCCTTCCACACCACTGATACCAATTCCAATGTCAGCTTCTTGGAGCATTCCAACATCATTTGCCCCATCTCCAATAGCTAGTGTTGTACTACCAGTTCTCATCTTCACCAGTCTTGTAACCTGCATTATTATTTAGAAGATGAATTAGAGACTTTACCTGGAAAACCACCAAAGTAAGAGAACATACATAGCTGGAGATTTTTCTCTAAAAACAAAAAGAAAAAACTTACTAGTGCTTTCTGCTTGGGAGAGGAACGACAGCAGATAACAGATGCGCAGCCAATGGCAAGTTCAAGAAACAAATCATTTACATCATCTTCTAGTGCATATGTAAGAGACTTCCCATCAATGATCAGGGCTAAGGCCTCATATTCATCTGATGAAGAAAGTAATGCACTTGCCTCCCTTAGTTGACGAATAACACTTGCCTTAATTGCCTGAAAAATCAATAAGATTTCATCACCCCATCAACACATATTGACTTAATTGCCTGAAATAACAACCTAAAGAGCTTGCAATCATCTCATGACATGGTAAATGGCAACCAGTATCTGTTGAAAGAAGTTAAGGATCAGAGTTGTTTACCGCATCAGCAGCAGCCTTGTCCTCCATTTTCTCCAATGATTTGTTTTCTGGAGTATCTGAGCTAATTATAATTTGTTTCATTCCTTGCCTGAGTAAACTACAAGCAAATCTGCAACCACCCAAAAAGTTTTCAAATCAGTGACATCATATTGATTGTGCACATTTCTCCAAGATTTATTGATTATTTTTTAACTTACCCTATATTAATTGCTGTCTCCATTTTATCACCAGTTAAAACCCATAGCTTAATCCCAGCCTGTGCTAGCTTGTCAATGCATTCAGGAACCTGTGCAACATGAACTGATTCATAAGAACACAATATATAGAACTACTATAATGAAGTTATTAGACAAGGAAATTTTCAAAACATGATGAGTTAAAAAATGTGAAAAGGTACTAGCTCTGTTGATTATTTAAGTAATCTAAATTATATGTGAACACATTATTTAGAGCATACCCCATCTTGTAGCTTGTCTTCAACTGCAGTAGCACCAAGAAGAATTAAATCCTTCTCAATATTTTGTATTATGCTCTCAACAATCTGCTCCTGGTCTGCACTCACTAAGTTCTTGGCCTGTGTAAACTCTTTATTAAATTGATTGTACTCTTCTTCATTAAGCTCACGATATGCAAGTATCAAGGTCCTCAAACCAGAATCAGCATATTCACTGATGTGCTGCTTTGTGTTCTCTTCAAATTGCCTTCCATTCTTTGCAATTCGTTCAAACATTACACTGTGAAAGCCAGAAAAGTAAAGTAATTCAATACTATGAACTTTGAAGACAAATTGAATGATGCTTACATAGTGTATAGTGTATTTGGGATAGCCAAGTATGAGATTACAAACCTGTCAGCGCCTTTGCTGAGAAGCAACAGTTTCCCCTCCTCATCTCTTACAATTACTGACATCCGCTTTCTTGCACTACTAAACTCTAATACATTCAAGAATTTGTAGGACCTGGAAAAGTGAAATTATGTCGTTTTTAATATACCATTAAAATTTCAATTGCATATGCATAAGTATAACAAGACATTAGATGATTAAACCTTCACATTTAAGCATAATAACCTCACCTTTGAACTTTCAGGCCTGTTATGGGGTCTAATTCACGCAGTGAAATAGTTGTATGTGTCCTTTCATAAAATTCAAATCCAAGTTCCCTGGCTGCAATCACAAAAGCTGCCTCATCCGGTGATTCAGCTTCATATGAAACCTTCCCAGTTCCTTCATCAACTTCTGGTATTGCAGTGTGGCATACAGCCAGAAGCCTTAGGAAGTTCTGGATTACATTGGCATTGGGTTCTTTGATCCAATTTCCATTCATGATCCTTTCATCCATAAAGTTAAACCCTTTAACGGATGTCTTTGATTCACGAACCTTTGCACTGTTGTTGTTTTCTCTCAACTCTTTACCAAAATCTGATTCATGTCTCGTAGATAGAGCTCTCTCAACTTCTGTAACTCCTCGACCATAAGCAACCCCAGCAATAGAACACTTGATAAATTCCATAGAATTACAAGTCAAAGTTCCTGTCTTGTCTGAAAGTATGGTGTCCACTTGGCCAAGTTCTTCATTCAAATTTGATGTACGAGCATGTGCTGGCTTGTCAGTTTCCGCATGATACATTTTCACATCCTGGTTGATGAAAATGCTTTGAAGAACCTTCACAATTTCAATGGATACATACAATGAAATTGGAATCAAGTAACTGTACAACATAAGTGCTGTCAAGAAATGCAGAATTGCAGCAGCTACTGGTTCATTAGGGTCAAAGAAAATATCGGTATCATCTGGTCTAAGGTACCATCTCTTCATTCTTCCATTTTCAATGTCATCATCTGTTGTAATCCCAAAGAATATGGACCCAATGAAAGAAATCAAAATAAGTAGAAAGAAGAGGCAGTAGATAATCTTATCCATCCTTTTCTCAATTTTGCTTCTCTTGGATGGCGGGTCTGTTGCATTCTGCATAACCTTTGTATCATGTCCAGTAAAGATTACCACACCATAAACAAAATCTGTGTTCCTCAGCTTAGAGTCCCTGAGAAGTAGCTGTTGAGGTGCAAGAGGATGCTGTTGATCCTCAATCTCCATACTTCCAACAAATGTGTACAAATTTGCATTTGGATCTTCACATGTGATGACAGCCCTGAAATTTTGAAAGCTCGAGTCTTCTTGCACCTTTGAAGTTTCTTCCAATGCTTGTTTCAGTTTCAGATTTGTCTCTCCATCAAGATTCATAGTCTCAACATAGCAAATTGCATCATCATAATTTGACGAAAGTAAGATGAGATCAGCAGGAAAAAATTCATCCTTTTCCACCCTCACTATATCTCCAACTTTCAAATCCCTCCATTTAGAATAGGAAAAATCACCACCTCCATCATGCACTTTAACTTTTCTGTTATTCATCTCTATATCCTGAAGAAATTACAAAACAATATCATCGGCCTGGGATTAATCAAGAGTAGCAGAAAACGTTATCATTTTGCTTTTTGTGAAAGAAAAAAGGTTCACTAACATTAATGCAACCCTTATTACCTATTTTGTAAAAAAAACTCTGCTCATGCCAAGAAGTAGAAAGCTATCTGACCCATGTGTAAGCATGAATTTAGCACAGAAACCCCTAACCCTCTCATAATTTCACTAACCGCATCAAATCAACTCTCATCATAAATTTCCCAACCAATTAATAAAGATTGTACTCAACACATCTGCAATCAATAGCCACATGTTCTAGTCTAGAAATAATGGATTGAATATTCCAAATTTTAGCCAAAAAGCCTATCATCCATAACTACCCATCACAGACATGTAATCTACCTAACACCCTTTGAACCAAGATGATATAAAAATTACAGAACATTACCTGTTGTTTTCTCCTAAAATCTTCAATGAACTCTTTGGCCATTGTGGCAGCTACCACAACCAGTAGAGGGACAACATTACTGACTCCAGAGTAAGGAGACACCGGAAAGAAAGACAAAACTGCACAAACGAGGAAGTAGAAATTTGCAACCCTCCTGAACTGTTCAAACAGGGACTTGGGGAGGAACGTGGCCAATGTATACTTAGTTGTTCTGACATAATTGTCTCCATAATTGATAAGACTCGCGGTGGCACGTTCAGGGTCATTGCAATACACTTTCCTTGAGAACCCAGGGCCTCCAATCAGTGAATGTTCTTCCTTCATGGAAGCTTTCCCACACGTGAATGCATGGATTCTGCCGAAGTGATGCCTCCTCCTTCGTCCCCCAGCCATGACTCAAACTCCACCAGAAGCTCTCAAACTTGTCAGATTTACCCTTCAAAGTTTCAAACCCAGCTCCAACAACTCAATGACCCTCAAAACCAGTTGTGTAAATCAAGAAAGATATGTGGCGTTGAAGCAATGAAATGGAAGCAACAAAAGAATAAAAGAGCTGAAAGGAAGTGATTTGCAGAGGGTGAGAAAGAAGTCTTAAGCACAGAGAAAGATAAAAAAACTGTTCTTTATATGTATCTGTACAAATATGATAAACCCAGAAAAGAAAAAAACACAGGTTCCCTTGTTACAGCTGAAAGGTATAACTTTGGAATGAAAGTGATGAGAAGAAACAAGGCAACCTATTATGTGTTCGATTGGGTTTGAAGCTGAATTGTGACTGCCCTCCCAGTTTGACTCGCCGTGGCTAACAAGAATAGACTTTTCAACGTGCACATGGGAATGGATCTTTCTCTTAACCCCTCGCCATACTCGCTTTTAAGACCATAAACAAATACAATTACACATTAAAAAAACAACTAATAATTATCTAATTTTTGTTTTTTTTTCTCCCTGGAACAGGGCCATTGAAGGAGAAATAATAGGTGAAGGATTTCTAACAAATAACAGAAGATTCTGTTCATATGGGATTGCCAATTCATTACTTTGGATTAACTCGTTGGATTTCATAAATTAGCATGTAAATGTATTTTTGGAAAAAGAAAAAGAAAAAAAGCAAAGAGTGATTTTTTTTCTTTTACAAGAATAGTGAATAGCGGAATCTCAAAAGTCATGAAAGTCAAGGTAGATAGGTAGATGCCAATGGTGAAATATAATACGTGTGGCCATGGCTGCACACCGCTTCTAGAAACTCCTTTTAATTTAGTAAACAAAACAAGACATAGTTCGAGGATTTCGAATGAAATTTTTTCGACAAATCATTAATGAACCAAAACAAAAATCAATTAATTGTGACAACTCGGATTTATGTCGTGTAAAAAGATGTTTTAATTAATTAAGCCTCTGTCATTAATGGTGAAATGAGAGAGGAAAGAGGAAAGAGTGAAACGTAAAAAGCTCAATTTTCTTCTTACATTAATGCGTAAAATAATGAAATCTTTTTTCCATTCATTTCATTTTGGTCAAATACTTTTCTTTCACTTTTTTCTTTTTTTCACCAAATGGAGCATTAACAAAATTTTGAAGGAGTATTTTGGAAGATAACAAAAGTCTAAGATGTGACGGAGGAGAAGAAACCAATATAATAGTTTAAGAATGCGTGGGAAAAGGTCAAAGAAGCCCTTCACATGCTCTTGATACTATTCAAATAAATCAAGTACATTTCTTTACTCTTTTTTTCTCATTTAATGATGCAAAAATATTAAATTAAATGAAATCCTTCTTCAAGATTCGATCTTTGCCTTTTGTAGCTGTATAATAAACCAAAAATGAAAAACGAGATAAAGTAATTGTTGATCGTGGAAGATCCAAAACAATTGTTTTTCACTTTTTTTATTCTTAAAATCTAAAGTAAAAATATTGTTGAATTATATTTTCAATTCTGAAATTTCAGAATAGTTTTGTTTCGGTCTTCTAATTTTATATTTTTTATTTGGAGACTAAAACTATATTTCTTCTAGATTTAAGAAAAATATGACTAACTTAAAATATTATAAAAGGTGTTGTTTCTCTTATTTTGGATTTGGTCTCTCTCATTTATAAAATTTTGTTTAGGGAGTCAAACTAAAAGGCTTAAAATTTTATAGAAAAACATAATGTTTTTTCTTACTAATTCTCTTAAACAAATGAAAGAAATACGTGTAGCGTTTGGGTACGAAATTTTCATGTTATTACAAATTAATGACGAAAAAGCTATGTGTATTAATTTTCAATATACGTGGATTCATGGTATCGTAACAAGCACCCAAAAATGTAGTTAGTAAGGTTTCACTTTTACTGTACTTGGATAAGGATAAGGGAGAAAAACAAGTTAGTGATGTGTTTTCTTTTATTTTATCAAAGAAAAAAACTTTTATTTAAAGAAAACCAAGATTTAATTATGAGTACTATTTTTCCCTTTTAATTTATCTTTTAAATAAGTTTATGTTTCTTACTTAATATAATAAAAATTTTCATTTAGCTTTGATGAATCCAAAAAATAAATATAAATTCAATCATCGAAATTTGTAACAATTAAAAAACACATACTATAACTATAGTAACAATAAAATATAAAAATATATATTCATAGGATACGAAATACTCATAGTTTCTAGATTATCTCCTGTCATATTACACATTTTACCTAGTTGTATATAATTTGGATTGTAACCTTTTAAATCATACATACATTAAATTAATAAGCTTATCAACTATTTTTCTTTTTGTATTAATTAAGTGTGGTGTCACCTTTGATATATTTTGAAACAAAGTGAAATTTTCCAAAAAAAATAAAAAATAACTTTCTTCTAAAGTGTGGATCTATTATAACAGGAAATATTTTTTTATGATGTGTAATTATTAAATATATTAATAAAGATGAAAAACAAATATAATATCAATGTTAAGACATCATTATTACATTATTTGATTTAAGATTTAAGCTTATAAGAACATGTTTTTGTTTAAGTAAGTTCACATCACAATAAATTTAACCTTGAGTTTCAAATAAGATTATGGGTTATAAAAAAATATATATTTTTTACATCAAAAACAATTTTTGTTTCATATAAATACTCTATAATAATAAATTAAATTTATAAAGATTAAATTGACAAACATTATACATTCAATAAAATTGAGATTTAGATAGTCTTGTAGGATCTTAACTGACAACGATATTTTGTGTTCGGCATTAAGAATAATGATTAACCTAAATTCAATCATGTGTTTTAACTCTTACAATCCATAACACTAAGTGTAGCACTAAAACTACATGTGCAATTAGAAACCGAGAAAGTTGATGTATTTTTTATTCAGACCTTCGTACTTACTCCATCAATAAACTTTTATGTCACTTTCTAATACCAACCTTTGTATTTTTGAATTCAAAATACAAAGATAAATTATTGAAATTGCATCAACAAAATAAATATTCCAATTGATGAATATGTAATCTAAATAAATTTCATAAAATATAAACAAGTGATTAAAAATTGCTATTATGAAATTAAGTTCAATATTGATGACAAATACAAATATAAGAAACATAGTTGAGAAAATAAACAACTGCTAGAGATTTTTCCTAAAATAAAAAAAAAAATTATTAATTACAATGCTAGATATAGATATAGAAACAAAAATTGGTGGAAGAGATGTAAGTTAACTATTTTATCTTAGAATTTAATAATCATTTTTATCTTTATTATGTGTCAATTTTTATTTCATTTTCATCTTTATCATAGTACTAGTTTTTTTTTATCATTTTAAATATTAATTAAATATTTTTGACGATAAAAATGTATAATATTATTAAATATTTAATGTGAAAAGAGAAACACATATTGTGTTTTTAAATGTGAAATGTGAAGAAAAAAATTATAATAATATAAATCTTCTATAAGAACATTAAATAATAATTACATAAAAACGACACGAGTATTAAGATAGAAACGTATATATATTTATATTTATTCCTATATTAAATTTTAACATTAATCTTTTAATAGAATTTAATCACAAATTTATTTTAAAATTTAGAATTTCAGATTTAAAATTTAAAATGTATTCACTTCGTATATATTACACCAACAACAAGAAATGTCTACACTCAATAGATCATGCAACATGATTTTAGACTGGAAAATTAAAAATGAAAAACAATAGAACGAGGGAGTATACGATGAATTTAAAATATATAAATCACATTTTATAAGATTGGTTGATGAAAACAAACGTAAAAGTAAACCATTTGACCGATGAATGGAAAGAGATATGATATCAAATACATTAAGTTGATGTCACCTATGACTTCAGTCTGCATTAATTGTTTGACAATGTCAAAATAATTTCAGTATATAATTTAATACCTATTCTCATTCTTTAATCATCTTATAACTTTTATTTATTATCTTATTATATGATTCTGAAACCATGATCACAAATCGCATGGTATTTATGTGCTTTTTTTTTCACTGTGACAAATTGGGCTATTTCCGTTAATGGTTGACATGTGAAAATAAAATATAGAGAACGAAAATATAATTAATAATATTTTTAAAATATTTTGTAAGAAAATTACGAAACTGGTCTAAATAATTGATTATAAAAATCTTCTTACATTTTTTGTTAACATGTTTAAAAATTAGTTATTTATTACTTGTGTTAGTGTATCAATGTGCCGTACTTAAATCACGTGTGAGTAAAACATTTATTAACTAAAATCTAAGAAAGATTCCCAAATTAAGTATCTCTGACAAAAATATGATCGTTAACAATAACAAGCCTTCAAAGTAAGTAACATGGTTGAAATTTTATGTATTTAAAGCCGTCTACTTATTTAAATTAATTATGATAAAATTATGATTTTTATGTTTAAAACTAAACTTGTCACTGTCAAGAAAGAAGACAAAGGTGTGGTTAAAACTAATTATTTAATTTAGTTTAAAATAAAACTTGTTATAAAAAATCATATTTTTAAGGGATTTTAGATCACCGGCTTTCTTAGAATATAGTTGTAGCCGTCTAAAAATTCCTGATTTCACTGGCTGCTATGTTGAAAACAAAGTTAAGTATATAAATAATATTAAATAAAATAAAAAAATTATAATCAAACTACATATTGAATTTTTATGATACCAGACTCAAATTTATATATTTTAAATATATTAAAAATTAAAAATTTATTTTAATATAATATTATTGTTTAAAATTTAATATTAAAAATCATAATTCATTATACATGTCAGAGTTGGTTGCAGAAGTTTGTGCAGTGGTAACAGACAAATTTAATTGAGCAACTTGAATTGAATTGAATAGTGTCACACTTGAATGGTGAATGACACAAAGCACAAAAAGGTCACATGATTAATTCCTAACATTATTAATTGCATTGCAATGAATATAAATAAATTGAAATGAGTGAAGATTGCAGTAGTTTTGCAGATACCCTTTTTCAACCAACATCACACACAACATGCAAAATTTAATTCTAAGCATATTCCTTTCCTTCATTTATTCTATTTCAGTTAATCAGAAATTAAAACTGTAAAATCAATTTCTTTAACTACTTTTTAATTATTTTAAAACAGCTTCAATTGGTTAAAACAGCTTCAATTAACAACTAAAGTAGGTTGATCTAATTTTGTCTGAATTTTCCAGGAGTTGTATTTTTATTAATTATGTATTAATTGGTTCATTCAAATAAATTAGTCACATGTTCTGTTCTTACATATATAGAAAAGATAAAGTATATAACAATTATAATTAACTATTTTTTATGTGTTGCATACTTATTTTTAGATGTTACTATTTATTTCTAAACACATGCAATGTCCTGCTGCTTTGGCGCATTTAAAGATCTCGTAAGTCACAATGAATGAAGTTTTCGAGAAGTTTATTATACAGAAGAATATAAAAGACAAGTGTTTTGTACTGGAGATCCACATATCACACGAATTTATAAAATTTATAATATTTAAATAAGCATAAATTTTATATTATAAACTGACTTTATAGAATTAAATTAAAAGTTTGTGAATTTATAAAATATAAATAAATATAAATTTTATCTTGTAAATTAATTTTATAAAATTAAATTAAACTTTTAAATATTAAATAGTTAAAATAATAAAATATTACCTAATACTGTCCCACTTTGTTTTTAATTCCCATATCTGGTGAGGACTTGCCTAATTTATACAGATGAGAAACCATAAAAATCAAACCTATCTAGAAATCAAAATTAAAAATAAAGATTGAATTTTTAATATTTTTAATTTATCTATTTTGATAAAATAATTTTATTCTGTTTGAAACTATGATGCACAAATATGATATGTATATCATATACGATATGTATTTGATATGTCAATATGTTTATTTTTAAAATAATAGAATATGATACATAATAAATACGTGATATATAAGTATTAAAAAATGTGCAATAATTATTACAAACATAATAAATATGTGAATCCAAATTTCCTAACTAGAGACTAATTATTTTGATTGTCAAAACCTAATAACTAATGTTAGTGATCAGTTTAAAAACCAATTCATAACTGAAACTATTTTAATTATCAATTTAGAGGTCAATTATATATTTTTGGAACTATTTTAGTTGTCAATTTAGTCATTATATAGTGACTAATTATTTTTTGTCACTAAAACTGATTATTATTTAAAAATTTTATTGTAGTGTACTATGACTTTATAAATTAGATACTTCATTGATAAATATCAGTAAAATATCTTAAAGTATTGGACATAATACATGTTAAATACAAATATTGACTCAAGTTAAAGTATCGGTACATCGTAGATTTAAAAACAAAGTTATCCATGTTTTTATTTTTTTAAAAAAGACACAATTATGCAAAGTGTTTGACCTGTTCTTTGATTTGACCAAAGTGGTGTAATAATGATTCATATTGTTATGTATTTTTCGACTCAATGGAGGCTCCAAAATCAACGGAAGGATCCATCATTATGAATGGAGAGGAAATAGTCAGCATGAAATTTTATACCTTAAATAAAAGAAGACCACTAACTTATAATGAAAATTCAATATCATATTATATATGGTTGCTGTAAATATTACCCTAAACAGAAATCTAGTTTAAGAGAGGATAAAAGTAAAATAAAAATTATTTAAAATTAAATTAAAAAATATTAAAATTAAAAAGTATAATAGATACCAAAAGTTTAAAAATACTTGAATTATAATCCATGGAAATGAAAGTTAAAAATAAAGAATAAATAAGAAGAGACTATGAATTTTCAAAGAGAAGGTTCTTCCTCCATCAATAAAATCAGTGATTTATTCTTTGAGTGGGGAGTAGATCCTTCACATTCTTCTTATTTTATATTGTTTTTTTATTTGTAGAAATTCAACACGGATTTTCATATATATATATATATATATATATATATATATATATATATATATATATTGTTTCTTAAATAAATATTATTTGCATAAGTTAATGTGACAATAACTTGTTTTGTTTGGTCGATTTTCAAAAAGGAAAGTATTAAGGAAGTTGAAAGAAAGTTATTACTTACAATATAGTTTTTAATTATATAGCATTCATTTTATAGAAAAAGAATGATTAATGACAAAATATGTTATGCATAAAACTATGTTAACTTTATATTGTGGAAAGATATGTTTCTTTTAAAGATTATAAATATAGTTAAACTTTAAAGTGTGTACCTATTTAATACGGGATGCTAAATGTTTTATGATAATATGGTATAATTTGAAATATTTCGAGGAAAGTAGAGGTTATTAAGTATTTATGAGTTTCGAACATAAATATAACATAACTATTTGCATATATGTTTTTATTTATTTTTTCTTTGTTTATATAGATGCTGGACTCTTCTAATGTTTTTCATGGTAAAATTATTTCTGTAAGTAAAACAACAAAAAATTCCTCTTAATATTTTTACAATTTTTTTAAATTATTTATGTATTTTAATTTACTTGATTCAACTATTTTTATCGGTAAGTTAAAAAAGAAGACTTCAAATTTTTAAAGAGTAATTTCTTCCTCTATCTAGAAAACCTGTTGTCCACCAATTTAGGTTGACTATGGAAGACATTTTATTATTTTATTTATTTATAAGTATTTTAACATGAATATTCAAAAAAATTATAGTAATTCACACAATTGTTCAATCAAGTTATTCCATTTCAACATATTTATATTATTTACACACATTAATACCTATTATAGATATTTTTTCATTAAGATACTTCAATTAATTAACTTAATTAAATTTCAAGTCTCTCAATTTATTACAGTTTTTGTCATTCAATTTTTTTTTTTATATATTCTTTTAATTTAGTATACGTAGTTTAATTTATTTCCTTAATTAAATAATATCACTATTGTCTTGTACCGTTCCATATCTATTATTTGTTTTCAAATGTCAAGAGTTATGATTTAAAGTGATATTAAATTCACGAAAAAATAAACTGTTGATATTTAATTAAAAAATATAAACAAATTGTTTTTTAATAGAAATTTAACTGAAAATACTCAAATTTACAAAGAATTTTAAACTTAATTAAGCCAAAACAATACTTTATATTTTAAATATATTTTCTTATGATGAATTTTAATTATATAAAATATAATATGAAGGTTAAAGTACTGGTTAATCAATGTTTTCTAAATTTTTGAAAATGATAAAATATAAACTAATATACTTAATTTAAAAAATATTAGTTCCATGCTCAACACCGAATTTCAATTCTCACTATACCAATACATATTTCAACTCCCAAAGGCCGAAAATTAATTACTAACCCTCAAATTTTAATATTGTTTTCTAGAAAAAACTTAATGCTAACTTTGAAACTTTGTGAAGTTTAGGAAATTTCTCATCTTTGTTTCCTTTCATAGACTTCCTTTTATGTGTTCGACTTTCAAAAGCATAAAATTAATATCAAAGGAATTTTCTTTATTTCGTTTCACTGATTCTACGTCATCGATTTTCAAAAGCATGAAATTAATATAAAATAAATTAATGATAAAGTGTCAGCAAATAGCTAAAACAAAACAGTAGCAATTATATTTTTATAAAGAAATATACCACAAAAAGAAACCAAAAGTGAGTATATAAAAATAATTCAAAATGAGTTACGATAATCGGAATTTAGACGGAGGCGATTATAAAAAACAAGAAATTGTTAAAAATGTAATAACTATTTAACATTAAATTTATTCCTATTATTTAAAACCAATTATTCTTAGTAATACTTATCTTAAAGAAGTTTATTTTCTATTTTCAACTAACGAGAAATCATGATATGTATACTTGTTAAGATAGTTATTGAAAATGTCAACATACTTATTAAAAATGTATTAGTTAAATAATAGTATTAGAGCATCTTTACTTTAAAAAGAAAAAGCATAATTTGGCAGTTGAAATTAACAAAATGATTGACATGTGTTTGAAGATTACACACTTTATAGAGCGCGTTAATGATTTCAATTTTATTTTGAAATTAGATTCAAAGGACTAAAACATTTGATTATCGTTTTACCCTTCACGTCAAAGCCGCAGTTATTGAACGGTTTGCAAATAAAATATTTCAAAAAATAAAATAATAAATGATTTTTTTAAGCTAAATAAGCTTATATGAAAAAAAAATCTTTATATTAACTTATAGATAAATAAGTTATTTTTATCTTATAAAAAATAACTTTTATTTTAATATTTTTTTAAATGTTTATAAAAATTTATGAAGAGAACTAATAATATTCCCAATGTTGTGTGCGGCGGGGGTTTTCTTCTTGCACCCGAATATTACCTAATTAATTTTTTTTTATTTAATATTTTAAGGGCATAAACGGAAGAACATGAATCTTCTTTGGAAATGCAGAAGAAATATTAGGGTGCAAGAAGAAATACCCTGTGCGGCGTCATTGATGCATGTTCGTGGTGCATAAAATTATAATGCTTTTGAAAAGGCTTTTATTTTATGCACCCCACAATTCTTTTGCGCACCCCTCCAAATATTCAAAATAATTATCTACTCTTTGTAAAAGTAATTTTTAGATTATATATGTTGAAATTTTTTTGGAACAAACTTTTTGGAGTATCTAAAATAAGCTTTTTGGAAGAAATTTTATAAACAGAATATTCGGAATACAGGAAATACATTCTGGAATAAAATTTTCCAAAATAGAATTTTTTCAGAACAATTTTTTTAAAACATATATAATGTCTTTCAGAATAAATTTTATAGAACACTCTGAAATGAAATAATTTTTGGAAAAGCTTTTTAGAATGTTTTTCTTTCGCGTTTCCTCTCCTTTTCTTCCTCTGAAGCGTTCTTTCTCTCTTCTTCTTCATCTACAGCAGCAGAAATCATGTAAGCAATAACAACAGAGATAATATGAAATAGTAGTAAAGAATATTTTAGTCTTGTTACTGCTAGTGTGAGGGTTCAGTTAATAATTGTGGAAGTGTAAAAAGCAAAAACCTTTCGAAAACTACAATTATTTCTTGAATAAGAAGCCCAATTTAGTTTCATGATCTCCACATACTTTCAATAATTTGTAGAAGTTAAAGGATGTAATTCTGATTTTCATAAATGAAATCTTAGCATGGCTCCAAAGTAAGAATGAATGGTGTATAATTTTTAATTGACAGTGTAATTTGCTATTCGCCTAGGGTTTATGAGAAACTAAATTGGATTTTTGTAAGCCTTGGAAATAGTGAAGTAGGCTAAAGTTACTGGTGATATATTAAAAGGTCTTGTACTATTAATGTAAATTTGTTTTTTTTTCTTCTATTTTTTCCTTTTTTGAGGTTTCGTACCAGGTTGCTGCCGAAGAGATGTTTTAGTAATAAGTAGTAGATTTCAAAAGGCTTTTTATTATATAAGTTAAAAAATCCATGGCTATTCTCAGTACATCTAAATACTCTCTTAAGGTCAAATAAACATTAAATCAAAACAATTTTAACATTTAAAAAAAACTATATTTATTTAATTAAAAATAAAAGATGAATTTTTAATTATAATTAAAAAAACTCAAAAAAAATCTTAGTTGTAGTTGTAACATCTTAATTTTAGGAGCTTAAAAACTAATAAAATAGAATGTTATGTTTTATCTTAGTGTTCAAAACAGATAAAACAATGTATAAAGTAGATGAATACAATTTTTCAAAAGGTAGAACTATAAAATATAACATTTATACAAACTAACTAAAAAGTAATTCCAGCTCTATAGAGAGACTAACCACTTATAACAGTTCCCACTGAAACCTTTCATCAACCTAAAAAATAGTTCTTCATCCTGCAGAGGTGTCTCTGAAACTGCAAGACAAATTAAAGACAAACAACAAGACAAAAACATAGAAGAAAGGTAAACTAATGAGCAAAAAATATATATATATATATATATATATATATATATATATATATATATATATATATATATATATATATATATATGTATATATAATCATGTCAAATAATATGATAAACCTATCTCTGATCTATAATCACACAAACAGTGGTTCCCTAACTCTGTAGAGTCTGGTCTCAAGAGATTATCACCCCACCACTCACAAGGTAAATCCCCTTCGCGCCTAGGACTTGATCAAATCCAGTGACTAGGACCTTTTTCATTTCTTCATGACATAACCTACTTGAGTGTGAGTAGTTATTAGAAAAATGATACCACCATATTAAATCTTTATGCCAATGCATATACTAACTACCTACATATGGAATCCTTCCTTGAAATTCTAGAAATCATATTACATTCCATGCTTATATATATGTCATTCAAATAACATTAATTTTAATATATTGAAAACATACAACGCTTCCAAAATGAATCAGGCAACATTTGTTCATGTTCTGATCTACTCGCTCAGCGAACAAATCTTCTCGCTAAGCAAAAGGCACTTTTGACCAACGACCAAATTGCTCACCTAACGAGTATATCACTGGGATTTCAGGAGAAATATCTCTTAACTAATTCGTCCAGTGAGTAATTGGTTGTCCAATGAGTCTCAAGTCAGTGATTCCCTGACTTAAAATTCTTCCAGCGAGTATGCATAATTCTGCAGAATCTAATTCATGCATAAATTTGCATACTCAAGTTAGTCCAAACAACCCAATAACTTTTACATGTGCCAGGCTCATATCACCTACAAATTTATTACAACATCAATACCAATAGGCTACAATTGTAATACTAAACATCAACATTTTTATACAAATAGAATTTAAACACTTACATTTCATAGCTTTCACATATCACAAATCATTCTACAGCTTAGATCAAACAATCAATCACAGTAAAACCATACAATCTATAATTTTGACATGCTTGTAACTTAAAAATAATGAAATTAGCTTCACTTACCTATTATCTTGCTTAAACAACTCTACGAATGCCATTAACTCCACAAAATGTTTTATCTACACCTAGAAACATGACAAGAACGATTGTGACATATCATTATGATCACTGATCAACAGAGACTTATACTGAAAAACACATGCAAGCAGAAGAAAGCTCATATGCAACAGAAAACATAAATAGATCAAAAAGAGAATTGAAACCCAACTTACACGAACAGAGAAATTGATCGGTCCAAATTGAAGAGCTCACCGCGAGGGTCACTCTTACTATTTTGGTTCTTCAATCAAATGACCGAGAGAAAGAACTCCTAAAAAGAAGTAAGAAAATTCTGAAAAAGTAATAATAAAACTCTTTTATAACAATTTTATTTATATCAAAAAATTTTAATATTAGAATAATCGAGTCTTATTAATTTTAAACGAATATCACTTCTAAAATATATTTTTTAGAATTTCACATTAGTTATAATATAAGTGTACAAATTATACTTGCTCTTATTGAATGCGTGTAAAGGGTACATAATTTAAACGAAATTAAAGAACATAATGTATTAATACATGAAAAATGTTTTTTGAACATTAAAGAACCACTTGACAATATATTTTAGAGGTAAAATAATCATTAAAAAAATATTTTTTTATATTTGTAAATAAAAAGAGATTGAAAGGTTAAAAAGTAAACCAACAGCAGCGTTGATGTTAAATTCACCAACGTATGACATTTTCTGACTAATATTTGGATGCGCTAATTTTCGATCCATTAACAAAGATCAATATTTGCGAATATTCGTTATACCGATATTCACGTATTTTTTTTTAATATCTATATGTACCCGCTGTAAGTATTTATAAAAGAAAAAATTAATATTTAATAATATATTTTAACTATAAATTCAAATAAAAATACAATACATAATATTTATAAATTTCAAACAAAATGCAAATAATACATTTAAATAGTGTTAAATAACAATTTACAAAAAATTAAAATTAAAAAAAAAATTAAAACCAATTGATAGAAAACAACTCATTCAAAATTAATGCGTTAATATTTTAATCATATTTTTTTTTAATTTTCTTTTAATTTAAATTAGAACATAACATATACGAATATCTACGGATACAAATACTATAATACTCATATCCGTCTTGTTAACATTCAGAATATATAAAATACATATATCTGTTATCCGTGAATATCCGTTTATGATATTCATTTCTTACCTATTACAGATTTTATCCGTAAGTACCCACGTAAACATTATTTCTTGACATCCCTACATATGGATCTCTTGCAATTTTGGATATATTTGGAGATTGAGAGACAAAACCCTTTTTTGTGCTTAACCATGTTATAAAATGCATCACTGTAGCACTTCCTCAACTTCCAATTTATTTATTTTTTTCGATTACAGAGTCTCTAATATTTGATATAGATGATCAGGTGCCAATTCCGGTTCATCGTATCCAATAAAGGATAAGGTGGGGGTATTAAATAAGCAGCATTACTTCAAACCAGTGAAGAATATGCAAGAGACTTGAGAAGCAAATGAAATCCATAGAGTGCATCGCAACACCATCACCCCCAAAACCTAATAATATCTTCTAACACAGCAATTATCCACCAACATAGTTCTAAAAAGTTCTCAAAAACAAAGGAAACAAGTCTCGCTCATTCCCTCCGCTTTTTCTCACTTCTGGAACGTGAATTGTCCTTCTCATTGCTATAACGAGAGTGTCTATCTGGAGATTCATGCTTTCTGTGTTTGCGGTGTTTTGAGTGTTTTTCACTTCTGCTTTTTTCTCGGGAGGAACCTTTCTTTTCTTTTGACCTTGAACTGTGTCTATCTCTTCTTTCGTCATCACTGGATGAATCACTTCCTGCATCACGCCTCTTATGTCGATGATGTCTAGAACGTTTTCTGCTCTTTTCCTCTTCTAATGAAGAACTGCTACTATAATCTCGGCGGTGTGTTACAGGGGTTTTAAGCTTCCTGTGCTCATCATATTTTTCCCTACTAGATCGCTTTCTGCCTTTTTCTTCTTCTGAACTGCTGCTATAGTCATGGTTGCCGGGTTTATAGCTCATGGTACTGGCTCCCTTGGTTTTCACATTACTGTTCTCACGGTTATTTCCATGAATAGTGCCACCTTTTGATAGACCACCCTCATGAGCAATATGCTGACCATATCGCAAATCATGATTTAAAGATATCTCTTCATTATTTTGACTGTCGAGGGTTTCAATTCTTGTATCTTCATTAACAAGTTCTTTCTGAGGTGCAATGTTCTTGGACTTCTGTGTGGGGTAAGGCATATCAGGAGGAACCTCAATACCTAGTTCCTTGCCCAATGATTCCAGAAAATCACCTGCAATCAATCGGCTCAAAGCTGTATTAGCTACTTCAGCTTTCTTTTCTTGATTATCCACTCTCCCAATACCAGAATCTCCCCCTTCATCATCTGAATCATCGGAGAAAATAGCCTGCGATACATGAATTTGTTATAGGTTGCATGTGCAACATCATATAATATATGCAGGTGATAAACGAGAATTCGTTAATTTAGATTTCCACTCCTAGGACACATGCTTAGTTCCAAGACTCAAACCAAATTAAATAAGTATCAACAGAAGTCACCCCCAAGATAATATGCTCAGACTAAAAGGGCATATAAAAACATGTACAAAATATGCTTTGTAAAGGATGAAATGATTTCATGAGGAAGTATTAATTTTAAGTAGGATGGTCGGAAAGAATGAGAAATTGGGTGTTACCTTATACAAGTCAACTGGCCTTTCAATATTTTCAACTTCCACGTCCCCTTCAGGTTCATTTTCAGTGATATTTTTGGTTATGTCTTCAGTAGTATATTGTTGCAAAGGTGAGATTTCTTTCTTTGATGTAACAGGGTCGTCCATTTTGATACCTTTGACTGAATCTGATGTAAAAATCAAGGAATCCATTTTACTTCTAATCCGTGGAGCAGGTGGTGGCTGAAAAAGGCAAGGAATATCATTGTTTGACAAAGACAGAAAGTGAAAAATGTTTTCCAAATCAAGCAAGAAAGTCAATGCAAGAATAACCTCAAAATGTAACAGACTACTTGAAGTACCTTCCCCATATAAGGATCAATCAAATCAAAGCGTTTGCACAGAAGAGGTGAAGGGCGCCATTGAAACTCTTCCCTCTTAGGGTACGTTTTTTTCCTCAAAATATCATCAGCTTGCAGGTTTGTTTTTGGCTGTTAGCACCGGGATACATCAAACATAATCAGGCAGAGCTGTAGGGAAAGAAACAGAAGAAATATCACTTTAGTCATACCTCTAATTCACCAGAAGTAAACTGCTTGACACCACCTGGGATGAAATCCATGGCAGATGGAGTTAAAGGCTTGCTTCCCCTGCCCTGTCGTCCCTTTTCTATTGCCTCAGCTGCAGCCTCAAAACTCAGTCTTTCTTGAGCACGAGCAGCCTCCGACATATCACTAGCTAAACTAGAACTTGCAGAGCGCAATCCCCCTTTATATTTCTCCTTAAGGAACTGCTCAAATCTTTCTTGCTTTGCTGGATCATCTTTGAAAGGCTTTTCTACATTCATCAACTCACTCTGGCTCAAAAATAAAGAAACAAACATAAGTAAAGACCCAAGTCTATTTGGCTATTGACAGTCTGAGAAAGAAACAGAGGTCTCTACGAAAGTGGGAGGATAAATCTCATTGCAACTTCTTTTATTTTACAGAAATCAGTTCAACCCCAAGCCTAATGGTACGGGTATCATTGTGCCTTATCATTACGATTCCACAGAAAGCAGTCTAAAAATCATGTCAAAGGAATTATCTGAGTTGAAGGCGCAATCTGGTATGCCAGCCACACTACTAGAAGCAATACAGAGATATTTTCTAATTTAGAGTTTAATGCAGAAAGATTAACTACTTACAACTGATGTAGACTTGGTAAATGTATCAGTAAGATTAAATTGGAGTTGAATATCTGTCGACGCAACAAATGAGGATGGACCTTGGGAGCTTTTTTCTAAAGGTTTTTCCCCTAAGATCTGGCCTCGGCTCTCAGCTGTTAGCTTATTCAAACCAGGAGTCATTTTTCCATCCAACTGCTGACTAGTCTGATCATTGTGTTTCTGCTGTGCCTCCCACAATTTCCTAGCATAATATTCATGGCCAGTTCCTCCAGAAAGAAAACTAAACAGTGGATTTGATTGATTCTTTTCTCTAGATAAATCCTCATATAATTTTCCACATTTAGCTACCAGATTAGCAACCCCTTCAATTAATAATTTTAAATTGCCATCCTCTGGAGGAGGAGTGTCCGGTGGAGTAACTTCATAGCTCTTGCGGTTAAGGTCAAGTGGTCCAGAAAATTTGTGGTGGGGCACAAAATCCTTAGGAATCAGAGGAGCCTCAAATCTGAAAATCAGTTTATACAATTATGGTTTAATGTGCAATCCTGTAAATACAAAATAGGCGAAGTAATAAAAAAGACAAGCATATATAGACTTCATAACCAAGAACAGTTAAAATATTGTAATGATATCCCAGGGCCATAGAATTACTATTAACCCAAATCAGGGTTAATAGAAATGTCAAACATTAAAGTTTATAATATAGAATTTTAAAAATTAAAAACATATCAGGTTAATAGTTTAGCAATAAAATGCTTTGTAACCTTTCCATTTTATAGTCAGAATTGGATGCAACTCTGAAACCAGGCAGATCACCCTGGTCCTTCGGCTCTTTCTTTGTCGGATTTTCTAATCTCAATGTTGAAGGTTCTTCTACTTCTTGAACATAAGCATCTTCAAATTCGTAACCTTGAAAAAGAAGCAAACATTATGCCTATTTTTCTCATTCTTACAGAAGAAGTTTACACTCGCGAGCTTACTTCAAAGAAATTGTTCTCTTATAAAAAATTAAAGCATATACACTTCTACATGGGGAAAACAATCATTATTTAACGCAAAGCTGAAAGTGAATCCTCGGAAGGATGCCCTAATTCTAGCATTCTACAGATATAACATCACTTAAAAGTAAAACTAGGTACGATAAGTTAATACAGTATAACTTTTATTTGTAGTTGTTCCGCGCAAAGTAATATATTGTATAATCTTATCCGTTAAACCCTCCTTATACAATATATTAATGAACAACTTATTTGGGTTTTCAGATTGAGACTAGGCTTTATTGTATTTGATTTGGCATGCCAACAATCTGAACGATGTCATGAATCAGTCATATCTTTAATCATGCAGTGCATGCATGAATTGATGTCATTTTGCATCAACGATACAAAAGCAATTCAATGATTAGATTTCTCGCCCTTGATACTTTGATTTCACTAATCACCATCACCTGTAATGCACTAATATGATACAGAAAAAATATGGTACAAAGAGTGAGTGCTGAAAATATACTAATATTAATCCAAAGACAAGGTAAATCAGAGCTCTGCTCCAATTCGTCACTATTTCAGTCTGATTATTTCCGCTGTCTATACCCGGAAGAGGAAATTTCTTCCACTAATACTGTTTCATCAAGATATTTTGCAGTAACTATTTTTATATCCTATCTTGGGTCCTGTCATACAATACACTTCTTAAAATATTTATGTGAAAAGTATTACTTTTTATCCTACGTAGCAGTATACCGTGCATCACCAAACATAATAGTCTAGATAAATGACACAAAATACCAAGCATTAAAATTTTAATAGACTGTATACCATTAGGTTTTAACGTATCAGGCCTTTTCATCCTATCACGCATACCAAAAAGGTCCCAAGTTAAACCATGTTTACTCCTAACATGAAAGAGCAGAACTACTAACCAGTGGCATAGACATCCTCATCCTCAGCATCAAGCTCCTCCAGAGCTCCAATGCCAAAACCGGGGGCAGCCTTTCCTGCTGATGAAAGAATGCTGAGAGTTAAATCATTTTAGAGAAAGATATTTTTCATATACTCAGAATTTAAGTATCTTACACTTCAAACCAAAAAGACTATCTCTCGAGAACCCAAGTCCCCCCTTGTTGGCTAAGCGTGATCTTTTTTTCTCTGCAAAAAAGAAGATAAAGCAATTAAATATAAATTTCTAGATCCCACATCATAGATCAAGAAAATGCTTACCTCTAAACTCCGGAGCATGCTTGTAAGGATCAAAACCTAATCCATGAAGATCTTGCTTTGGGTTGAGTACATAAACCTGAAGAAAAGATGTATATAAGGCACGCATATTATCAATAAATCTCTACTAACAAGCAGCTAAAAGACAAATAAGAAATTGAGTCACAATAGCTAAAACATGTTTGTTGAGGATGAGATATCTATTCATCACAAAATCCACCATTGGATTGAAAGTTTGTACTAACACATGAAGAAACTCATACAATTATTATACACAAACATACCTCACCATTGCTCTAAGGAATCATTCAATAATTCATCAGAATTTACTCTAAGGACTAAGCAATTGTTTGGGGCGCTTCTTTTCAGATGGGTCAAAATCACATCACACATCACAATCCCCAAAGAACCATATTGGAAAGGAAATAAACAATCAACCAAGATATTAGAAGATAATCATATGTTAAACCTACAACATTTGTATATGATTAGTAACAAACTTCTCACCGGTGTGCTCTTAGAAATCTGAGCATCGTCATTCACAGGCTCCTCAGGAAAATTTTCAATATCACCCTGGACAGACTCAGACTCTGATACCTTCACTTTTGGATCATCAGAAGAAAATGCTAAGAAAGCTCTGCGTGCCTGTCTTCTGGCATCTGCTCAGAATATACAATTACATGAACTGAGATATCATTGGATGGAAGCCTAGTTAACTAGACAGCAACCAGACACAAATATATAAAAAAATATTATTTTATATTAGAATAATATATATTCTGGATATGAAATAATAATACAACAGAATGGATAGCTCATATAATCTATGCAAAAAAAAATTGACAAAGCCTAACCAGGGATTACACTAAGGGTGTAATTTAAGAGGAAAAAGATGAAAGATAAGAAAAAAGATGAATGCGGAACACTTAAAGTGATAATCCAGCAAGTAACTCTAGAAACTCAGACAAAAAGCCCACACTACAAAACTATGTAATACTAAGCCCATTCCCAATTGTGAAAAGGGAAATAACTACTAAAAGGCAGAAGGAAAGGTTATGGTAAGTCAGCAAGGTGTACAGTAAAAGAATAAAATATAAATGAAAAGAGAACCATGGCCAAGTGCATTCCATCCTATTAACAATCAGTGCATGTTATTTTAATTAGATCAATTCGCCCTTTAAAAAAGATTGCCTAAAAGAAAGACAAGCATCCAAATATGAAAAAGATGATGAAGACCATAAAACAATTACTATAATATAAATATAACATAAACTGGTAATAACTTTATCCTATATTACTCTTTTTTAATAGTGCTGAAAGAAATTGTAGCATACACAAAACAATCTAAATCACAAATATTTACTGAACCTCATATTATCAAATACATTAAAATAATATCAAATCAATTAACGAACAAGGTAGATGAACCAAAAACAAATCTTGATCTGATTTCTAGCAACATGTTGATACAAAACTATGTAATCCTGTGATTTTATCCAGGAAAAAAAAAAGGAAGAGCAGCCACCTGATTTAAGGGGGGGTTGTTCAGTTTGAAAAAAATATTTTGATTACACTTTTTGTTTCCTGTTTTCTGAAGTTCATACAAAAATGGTGGAAACAAAAATGAAAATGATAAAAACAATTGTTTTCATTGTTTCCAATACAAACTTCGAAAAAAATGAAATAAAGTAAAACAGAAAATAAAAAAAAATAAAGTGTTTTCTCAAACCATACAGCCCTAAGAATCCTTTCATACAATATAACTTATATTGGATGAACTAGTATCAAAAGGTATAAAATAGAAAGCGAGCAAATAGCTAAAAATTGGTAATGGGAAATCATACCATACAATGCATCAGAATGTGAATCCTTGATGGTGCGGCCACGACTCCACCCCATCTTTAAGAGCAGTTTTACCCCTAAAACATGTGAAGGAGGTAAGAAACAGAATATTTTTAAGGAAAATGCTATTCAACTTTCAAGTTAAGTGGAACACCTATAGACTCATTGGCCGGAACAACTATTTCATCAGGAGCAGGTCCAGGTATTACGGATGGTCTACAATGAAAAAGAAAAACACCAACAAGCATGGAGTTGTCATCAGAAAGATAAAAAACAAAAACAAAAAATAGAAAAGGGGTAAATTATGGAAAAACAAGAAAAAGCTGTAAAGCTGCATTTTGCTTTCGGGAGGAAAAACTCTAATTCCCGATAACAATATTGAAGATTACATAATGCGTAGAATAGTAGCTTATTACAAACATCCATATTTTGTAAGAGCAACTCCAGAGCAGAGTTATTAACCTGTTGCTTAACAAAAAGTAATTGTTGTTTTACAAGAAACTGCAATAGAGTTAATCTACGTCACAACAAGAGTTTCTAAAACTTTAGCAACGTTGCTTCTACAAGGAATGGTGCTTAACAAGAAAGATGAGAAAAATTACATTAGTTTTAACTTGTAAAAAAGTGATATATATATATATATATATATATATATATATATATATATATATATATATATATATATAAGTGTGAGTGCTTATAAGAACAACCCATTGGAGCAAAACATGTAAATATTTGGTATGAATTACTCAAAGATGATGTAGCATAACGAGTCCCGCTTAAAGTGGAATAAGAACTCCCGTGCTGGAGATGCTCTAACACATTGAGATTTATAAAAATGGTGAATATAGACATGCAAATACGGAGGATTTTCATTGAAGAAAAAAAAAATAGGGAGGATTTTCATTAAAGAAAATCAGACTATTTGAAGGACACAATTACACATCAATTCTGATTTCAATCTTATAAATTCTTTTAACTCAAAAGATCACAGTGAGTCACATTTCAATGGATCAGAAGTTCAAACGTTGTATTCATCACCACCACAAAAGGAAAAGAATTTAAAAATAAAACTTTTATTTAATATTTCCAGAACCAAGAAAAACTATAGGTGACCCTAACAACCATTCAAATAAAAAAGCCAAAAGTCATATACACAGATAACTAGCATGCCTTATTTTCTACTCCTCCAGTGCATGAGGCTCATTCCCACCTAGTGGGGTCTGAGGAGGATAAATGCACATAGCCTTACCCCTGCAGGCAAACAAGCTGTTTCTACGATGTAAATCCGTCACATTCAGATTGGAAGGTGGCAGCAACCTTACTGTTGCACCAAGGTTAGCCCTCTCTTTGTGACAAAACAAAAATGAAATCAAAACTAAAACGTCAATAGTTTGCCTATAAGCATGATTTACAAGTGAAATTATGGCGACATTTGATCCAAGCAGCTGGCTCCACCTAGTGAAAAAAGGTTTGGTGATGGTTGTTCACTATATATAAGGTGATTATAATAGAAAGAGAGAATCATCTTTAACTAAAAAAAAAAGGGGGATTAAACACACATACAAGTTGAATGACAAAACAAAGTTCTCGAATCCCTTGAACATTTATAAAAGGAGTTCTCCAAAACGAATCTACTATGGGTTAAGCATCAAAGATACTGAATAGTCTCCCATTTCTCACAATTTTTGTAATACATGAGAATCAACTGGCGAAAAAACATAAAAATAGAGGACTGGTAATGGTTTTCCTGTAAAACCTCATATTAAGATGTAAACACTAAAGCTGATAAAAAAATAATGGAAACAATAAAGCTACAGAGAAGCAAAAGCATTTTAATATCCACTCTTAAAAAAAAAAAAAAGACATCACAAATAGAAGTTAATTGATATATGTACATCAAATGACAATAATAACAATTAGAGAAATAAAATGCACCTCTGTTTCTGTTCCGTCTCAGCTTGTTTGCGAGCAATTTCAGCAGCTGTAAAACCAAATGTATCAAACTGTGAAGTAGTCCCCAAAAAACGACCTTCCAATTCCTGTGCATGGAAAGGGCATGTTAGAACACAAAAAAATCTTAATCTAACCAAAAGATTGAAACCCCAGACACTAATTAAGTAACGACCTACTTGATTCCATCCAAATCAAAGAAATGTTGTAATTATGTTAATGATAGTATCATCATTTTCTACAGCATGATTTTAGTTCAGATTCATTCCGGACAAGCAAACATGATTATATCCCTGTCCTAGAAACATCATAATATCTAATGATAAATACATAGCCCTCCTCGCAATTCAAATATTTAAAGTATCACCCACTATGCTCCATTTCAACTAAAAATTAAGGAAACTTCCTTGTTTAAATTTTAATAGAACACACTTTCTTCAATTTTAGAATTTTAACATAACAAATTTAATAGCTTTGCGTATTCTACAAAGGATTTGCTTCTAACTTTTTTTATTTTTAAGTGGATGGTTGTAATATTCAAAATCTCAAGGTGATATGTGGATGGATCTATTTATGCTAATTTAAAATTAATAAAGCTTCACATCAAAAGATATCAAAAACGACATAAAAATGTAGAACCATGTAAAAGGCACCAATAAAATTGATCATCAATGAATAATATATATTAAGTTTAAGTTTAAGGACAACTGAATAATATTACAGAAATATCCGGCATGAAAAGGTTCTAAAGTAAAAGGCTGGATCTGCTTGATATCACACCTCCAATATCTACATCCATACTGCCTTAGAAGTGAATAGGAAGACTTTGAAATATATAAATTTAAATATCTTGAAAATTATACATAACACAAAATCCTATACCGGCATCTATCATTCAACATACAGATTTCTCGTCTTCATCTAGAAAATTCAGTATATTCTGCTCTTTGATTTCTGCTCTGTTCTTCCTGGATGATTTAAATGACTGGGGTGCCCACCCTGCACATTCATTCATAAAGTTAACACACGGCCAGCTTTAAAATTCAATTCTGAGACACCATGATTATGATTTCCTAATGAACTTATACCTTCTTTTGAGCCCACTGTATTATAGTAACCAGCAGAATAGCCTCCTGTAAATGCTCCATGGAATCTTCTCCGCCCTTCGTCATCTCTAACCTGGAGTTGGTGAAATAAAAATTGTACTGAGGTTAAGATACAGACAGCATTAATTAAGTAATGCCAAATTATTATCATTTTTAAAAGGGTTATTGCTAATGAATTTAAGCAATAAAACCAAGTACCGACTTTAATTATAATATATCCACACCATTTAACAGCTACAGAAGCAATCAACTGCCTTTCTTGAATAGGGTTCAAATGCAAAATATTGAAATGTAAATTCAGAGTATGAATACACTCACTATACAACCAAAACAACGTCACTAAAGATACAATAAAAATTAACAGGAAATATTCATATTCCAATAGCTTCTAGTCAATTATTTTTTCACTAATTATAGTCTTTAATCGAACAGCTCTAGGGACGTAGCTGTCAGAAACAAAACTGAACTCCTCCATGAACCTAGAGGCAGAATTCAGCCCATTCAATCCGACCGTTTATACAATCGCATAATCAACTTCACTTTCTAATTTCACAGTAAAAAATAAAACCAAAAACCCTCAAGTCTTTTTCCATGTGCATTCGCAATTTCCAGAAACAGTGCCAACGCTAAATCAATTCACGCCGACGTAACAGAATTTCGATGAGGAGCGTAAATGCTTACCTCTTGCTTCCAAGCTGGAAGAGTTCGAAGTTGACCGGAGGACTCGGCAATGGCCTTCTTCTTGCGACTGATTACATCGTCCTCACGCTCTATCGGTGTTCCATAGAAAACAAAATCATCTTCGTCAGACTCCATTTGTCTCCACTTAATCGTTAAATTGGAAGATTGTTATTACCCAATCCAATTTCAGACGTATTTATTGATATTGGATGGCGAAAAATAAGTTAGGGTTTTCCGGAAACTTGTCTTGGGTGTGCAAAATCCATTGGCATGAAGTGTGAGTGTGACATGCCTCGGCGCTTTGGATGGAGAGAGGAACTCTTACCGTTCTTATACGAGGGATCGATTCATGTTGATGATTTATTTAAGAATTAAATATGTTTCTCTAGTTTATCTTAGTTTTTTTTTTGTCATATAATTTTATATTTAACAATTAAATATGTTTTTTAACTTTCTGTCAGTTTTACTTTCTCTGTCAAAAATTTAATCTTTTAGCTTTTTTTAGATGATAAGCAAAATACTTGCCCTCTTACGTAAGAGAAACAGCATTTCGTTAATGTAAATAATACAATTTTAAAAAACATAATGTTAAGAGAATGATTTAAAATTAAAAAATTATGTTTCTGTTATTCTATTCTAAGTGAGAAAAGTAGACAATTAGGTTTAGAAGAGAAGTTATTCACAAATATTTTGAGAGAATAGGGATAGTTAAAAAAAATAATATCTCCTCCTCTTGGATGATAAAGTTGTCAAATAAAAAATAATATTAAAAGTGGTTAGAAAATGTATACATGGGTGATGGTGTAAATAAAAGAGGTTTCGTTCCCGCTAAGATGTTAATAAAATTTGTATCCGCATATATCACGTATATATAGGCAAATAAAACATGTAATAGGTAGGAAATAAATATTGTAAATAGATATTGGGTAACGGATATAAATACAGGTATGGGTACGGATATTTCTGACGGATATGGATATAGGTACGAGACGAATATTTATTCAGTAGGTAGGGTACGGGGAGTTACTACTCGTACCCTACCCGTCACCCCGTTGACATCCCTAACTATACCTAATAATATCATATTGTCAAAAATTTTAAGTCAGTTTAAATATTTTTTTCATTGAAATGTTTTTTAAGAAGAACATCGTAACAGAACCAACATTCCAAAGCGAATAATACTTTGGACGAGAGGTTATTGACTCTGACGATGTCTTGAGATGGGAACAATGATGTTCACCGTGGGGCTGATAACAAAATTCTTCATACAAACCATATGATGTTCACCATGGGACCAATAACGAAATTCTTCATAGAAACCATCAGTCCTTTAAGTTCTCTACTGGGATGATTCGTTCATTTCCCTTAGACCTCGATGGGGCTTATGTTCCTACCGTGCCCAATAGTCTCATATCACTTAAAAGGTGAGGCCTAAAGCGAGAGCTTATGTTACTACTGTACCCAATAGTTTCACATTGCTTAAAAGCTAAGGCCCATCTCCTCCTTTCATCCACTGAGGTATCTTTTAAGGACAAAATCATGACAAAGTCGATGTTCCAAAGCGAACAATACCTCAAATGGTGATTGACAGCGATTCTTATTATCGGATTTGGGATCGGAAAATTAGCGCTCACCGTGTGACCGACAATATAACCATTTATCCTTGAGACGGATAACGAAACCTTAAATCCTTAAAGCCCTCCCTTTGGGATGATCCACTCATTCCCTTTAGACCTTGACTAGGGGATTTATATTCATACTACATCTAATAGTCTCAGATCGTTTAGAAGTTGAATGATAAATTATATTCACACTTTGACATATGTATTTTTAAAATTTTAGCACACTATAAAATACATAACACACTTACTATTATTTGTTCACTCATACAAGAATTTGAAATATTTATGCAAAAGTTAAAAGAAAAAGTTATCAGATTACAAATCATTCAGATTAGACCTTTGCAGACCAGCAGACTCAAAATCTCAACCCGTCTTGTGTTTTTTATTTTTTCGGACCAACCCGCCAAATCAAACCCATGTTGTCCTCCTACTTTGTATAAGAAGAATCTTGCTCAAAAAATGTAAATTTTTGAGAGAAACTTCTCCAAAATGCATACTTAAAATCTCAATTGTTAATTACAATACTAGAACAAATATTGAAATTTCACCCAAATTTACAATTAATGTTTATACTATGTTTTTATTGGTAAAAATATTTTTCTCCAAATATTAAACCTTATTCCAGTTTTAAGTTACTCGTACAAGTATTTTCTTATTCACTGTTTCATTAATTTTTAATGGAAATCCATTTTTTTATTTTTCCATTAAATATTATTATTTTTTTATTGTTAGGTGACATAATATTATTTTATTTCATTGTCCGATAAAAGAATATATAAAGTTTTGTTATTAATATAAAATAATATTATAATCAATGTAAATATATAAAGTGTTGTTATTAATATAAAATAATATTATAATTGATGTTTAACAACTAAATCTCATATTTATTAATACATAATAAAAAAATAAGACCACAAAATAAAATAACAAACATGTCATCTAAATAAAAAACAAAAAATGTAATTAAAAACATAATTTTTTTAAATATCTAATAAACATAATAAATTTAATAGAAAATACTTAAATAATTTGTGAAACTTAATTAAGCGAAAACAAAAATAAACTATATGATAATTTTACAGATAATTGATGAATTTGTAAGAAAAAAAAAAAAGAGATAGGAAATGTTAAGCCAACGCGCGAAGGAAAGCGCGTGGATGAAGGCATCTGGTAAACGCGTTTGGGGCAGTGTGGGTTGCCCTAATCGGATGCGAGCGAGAACTGGTTCTCTTATCCTGTGAAACTGTCATCATAAATTCATATATCAGCCTCAGCCATGTCCTCGCTCTCGCACCTTCTCTTCCCTCCGCAACTACGAACTTCAATCGCGCCTTCTGGGATTCTTCTTCCTTATCGATAATAGGTAAATTCTCCTTTTCCTCTTCCCTCTCAGATCTGTAATCGTTTTCCCTGTTTGTTTACGTGTCTGTGCCCTAATTATTCGTTTCGTTCGATTCTAGGTTGAATCATGGAGCCTATGGACATAATCGGCAAATCAAAAGAAGACGCTTCGCTTCCTAAAGGTTTCCACCCTCGCTTCCATCTCTTTCAGTAGCTATTATAATCATATCGAGTTCTTTGGAATCGGTTGTTATTTGCACAGGTGAATTCTGGGTACTGCAGAAAAAACAAAAACAAGAAAGATAAAAATTGTCCGCAGTATGTATAGGTTTTTGTGACATTTAGGGCTAATATCTCGTTATGTATATTTTTCCTTTGCAAATGCCTGAGTATGAGTTTTCCGCAACCTAATTCACTTGATAAAACTTTTTCCTTAACTGGACTTCGTAATAATTCCGAAAATTGTTTTTGTTATTGATGGTGTCCGTTGACAATTCAAGATAACATTATCATACTTGCTGACAATCTCGATGGTAATTAGTGATTTTTTAAATTTCTTTTTATGAAATGTTAAAAGTTTAATGTGGTATAAAATTTAACAAAAGAGTTGTTTTTCAGTATACAGAGACTAATTATGTATTTCATTATTTTTATTTTGCATGAAGATACATGGATGGATTGGAACAAAAGTTAACTTCCACTGAGATCTGAGCATGTCTTCTTTGACTCGCTCTGAATAATATATTTTGTACTTTTTATCTTATCTGATTATAGAAAACGGCTTTCTTGCAGTTTTTTTGTAAGGCACTGATTTGATACCGAGCAAGCCTATGGTAGTTTCATGAAGATTGTAGTATTATGTTATTCACCTACAGAATTTGGTTTTGCCATTATAATAATATTTCTTACTGGCGTTTCTACGTTGTTTTTATTATTTTTTAAAACTTAAGTAGTTATCATATGAAAGCAGCTATATTTAAATTTAATTACCAGAAGACTGTGATAGTTAAAGGTTTTTTGACAGGGTTAATTCATAAAATGTTGCTAATTGATACTGAATAGTGATGTCTGGTTCTTTTAACTTTTGGAGTACTTGATAGTCAATCTATGTTTTCTTTTTGATTGACAATGCACCATTGTGTATTGCTTACAGAATCTCTGATTTTTTTATAATAATATATCTTACTAGCGTTTCTACTTTGTTTTTATTAATTTTTAAAACTTAATTAGTTATCATATCAAAACAGCTATATTTAAATTTAATTACCAGAAGACTTAGTTAAAGGTTTTTTTGAATAGGATTATTTCATAAAATGTTGCTAATTAATAATGAACAGTGATGTCTGGTTCTTTTAACTTTTGGATACTTGATAGTCAATCTATGTTTTCTTTTTGATTGGCAATGCATCATTGTGTATTGCTAACAGAATCTCTGATTTTTTGGCAGCGACAATGACAAAAATTATTAAAGAAATGTTACCCCCAGATGTACGTGTAGCAAGAGATGCTCAAGATCTATTAATCGAGTGTTGTGTAGGTCAGCATTTTATAATCAATGATAATTTCGTTTCCATTATATTGTGTTTGATATGTTGACTTAATTCTTTTAGTTTTAGTTTTAGGAAATCAGAGATAGTGTCGTTTACTATTTTTATTGTTCTGATGTCTGATAAAGTTATGGTCCCCTCCATTGAAGCCCATCGTACCAGCTCATTGTCATGCCTTGGGTGGTGTCCATTGCAGCATCATTCATGGTTATTTGTGGCATTAATGTTTTCTAAAATCTCATTTACCCTTCACTACTGCTTTGTTTGATATATTTTATTTTATTTTTTTGTTTATTTTCTGCTTTCCTCATTTGGGTTCAAAATTTGAAGCCCTATTCTGGAAGTCATATGTTCGTGTCTCTGATACACAGACCATTATTCTTTGACACCATCAGTGGCCAGTTGTGATGTCTTCTGGCACTTCCTGGTGTTGATTCAGTTTATTCTCCCCGTTTTCTGATTTTCATTTTGCTGCAGTATCTGACTCGCAGGTCCTTCTTCATTTCATCTATATTTGCTGTTACCTAACCCTATCATACAATATTAGCCGTGAATTACTAGAATCTGTAGTGTAATAAAATTGTTGGTGATAAGCTATTTTGAACTTGCTGTCTGTTTTTTCAAATATAGTTCATGTTGAAGTGACAGAATTGTTTGCTATTATATCTATATTGTGGACATGTTGAACGTGTGTGTCATTGGTTTTATTTTCTAAAACTTTTGGTTGAAGTTCTCTTTAGAATTTTCTGCTTCATATTCGTAGTTGACTTTTCTCAATATTTAAGATGTAAACCAATTTGTCCTTGTAGAGTTTATAAACCTCATCTCGTCAGAATCCAATGAAGTCTGCAACAGAGAGGAAAAACGGACAATTGCACCCGAGCATGTATTGAAGGCTCTACAGGTATTTTGTTTATCAGTTGGATTTCTAGAGCTTCGCTTGTGAATATTTTCTACTTTATATTTGAGTGTTTATGTCATTTTACACCATGCCTTATCTTAGGCTGTATTTTTTTTGGCTGTGAAGATTTCATTCAACAGAGGTTTGTTAATAACACAGTTTGGGAAGCAGAGTTGAAAGGATTTAAGATTAGTGATTTAAAATTAACAATTTTTTCTTTCCTCTTCCCCAAAATTTGCATCCAAACAATGATTTATGTCTTCATGGTAAAAATTGCTCTAATAATTAAATAATTGCATTCTTATCTATGATGAGACTGAGCAGAAGTTGCTAACACTTGAAATTAAAATACTTAGTAGCTGATTGGGCTCCTCTTACGGATTTATTATTTGAGCCCACTAAATGTCTCCTGAAGGAAGTAGTAATACAGTACTGAGAACGAGAAGAGAATTTGTAGAAACTGCAATTGATTTATTACATTATTTTTTGAGGTACTAAGTAGTCGCCTGTTTTGCAAGCTGTGCTGACTTTATATCTAACTAACTCACAGCTCAGCATAACTGACTTGATTAGTTTTTTGCAACTTTGCTAACTAGACTATATATATAACTGATAGTTCAGCGTAACTTCTGCTAGTTAGTTGCAACAGATGCTAACTAGGCACCTACAACACTAAGTATTTACAATACCTAGAATGGCTATACTCTATCATATCATCTCCCATCCACCACGTACACGTAAGATATCACCTTATGAGTACTAATAATGATGCATCCACCTAATACTTTGTAAAAAGGAGTTAAATGAAAAAGTAAGCATTTATTATCTTAAAAACATTAAAAACGTACTTTCTTCATCTTGCAAGTAGGATGATGCTGTAACAAGATTTAGAATTATTCTTATCTTACCCTGAAGCCAAAGTAGCTGTTGTCCTTTCCTTGAAAAATGAGAGTCTATTATGGTATCCTGCCGAGTGTTGATAATATAGATCATAGCAATATTCATGCTCTCTACTATATATTTTACATGATTATTTTACTTTAGGAGTGACTTATTAATTGAAAAGAAAAGGAACAGTTCATTTAAAGGGAATTATTTTCTATTCTGTTGTTACAAGTGTTCCAAAATCATAGATACATTGAATCCTTTAAACATGTTGCATACCTGTTTCTGATTTTGTTTATTTACTTGCTCCTTTCCCCAGGTTCTTGGATTTGGTGAGTACATTGAAGAAGTTTATGCAGCATACGAACAACACAAAATGGAGACCATGGTAATTATTAATATTAATGTCCCATCTGCATTTTGAATACTTGAGCGATACAATACAACTTAGCATATTCACTTCCTTGAGTCCATGCCCAACATCTTAATTTCTTCATGGGTGAACACTAGAAAATAAAAAATGAAAACCTGGAGTGCTCCCTCATATATGAACGATGTTTATCTGTCCTTCTCAAACAATCTTAGTGCAAGCTAAATTTGTGTTTTCCAACTGGGGTCAGATGAAAGAGGGACTGTCTTAAGAAAGAACTTGCTGGCCTCGTTGATGCTTCTTCTCTGAAGAAGCCCCCAAACCTATCATAGCTCCATCTAATGTATTCCCCTGGTAGAGACAGGTGTAAATGGTATGTTGGTAAATATGCTGGAAAAATCTTAACGGACTGGTAGTCGATTTACCTTCCCTTCCCACCTGGTGTTTTCAGATCATGTTGAGAGCATGATGGTCCGTGCCATGGTTGGTTATTGAAATCGAAATTATCTAATGAACTTCAGCAGGTTTTATTGTCCTTGTATTCGTATTGGTAGCCTGGTGAGCCTGTGTTGTTGATCAGTTAACATGGAAAGTGAGTTCTGGACAAGTTGATTGCTGTTGTATACGAATTTAGCTGTTTTCTGATCAGTTAATGTGGAAAGTAAATTTTGAACGAAGTTATTGTTGTTAAATGTGAATTTAACTGTTTTTGTTATTGATTTTTATGTCTTCCAGCAGGACTCTTTAAAGGGTGGTAAATGGAGCAATGTGGCTGAGATGACCGAGGAAGAAGCATTAGCAGAGCAGCAAAGGATGTTTGCAGAGGCCCGTGCTAGGATGAACGGTGGAGGCATTACTTCCAAGCAGCCAGATACTGACCAAAGTTTAGATAGCTGACTTTAGGATATTTATGGAACCATAGGCAAGCAACCCGATTCCTGTCTGTGCTTCTAATAGTGTGTACAAAAACCATTCACTAGTTTGCTGGCCTATGTGGATGTGCTCTCAATTTGTATTCTATCGATGAATCCATATTTGTAAGTCAATGTAATTAGTGAGAGATCATTAAATGCCTCCCTTTTAGCATTACATGTAGTTATTTAATTACTTTTAGTATCTTCCATATACTAACAACTCTTAGCTCAATTCTGACAATGGCTACTAAGTTTATTAGATTGTAACAAATTATCAAATATGTAGAAGCAATGGTGTTTGGTAGATTTGTTGCCTTGGTTAGTATGGGAAATATTGCAAACTCGAAATACTAATGTCATTTCAATCACGTCTAGTTGCGATTAATACAATAATCGAAGTCTTCTCATTATTTTTCTTTATCCCATCAAATTCTCGTTTAATTAACCTCCTCATGAAACTGTAGACCTAGCAGCCGAAGTCTAATTATGTAGAGCTAAACCTTAAATGTCAATTTTTGATAACAGCGCGGTAGGATTGAGTGCTTAGGGGACTAACCTAGAACGAGGTGTCAGTTCGCAGATACGTGTAATGTAGTCTCTGTAGCCAACATGAGCCACGAGAATTCAGTAATGGTTAACCTGATGTCACGATGGTGCGCCTTTGCACTAGAAGACATAGATGGTGCAGAAGTGTGTGCGGAGTGCATGTCGAGTTTCAACAGTGATGGCTTTGTGTTTTGTTTGTTCTTGCTTTAGGTTTTTTAATCCTTTTTACCGTTTTGGGCATCAAGTCAAAAGAGTTTAGTCGAGCACAATGGCACAGGGCGCAAGTCCCTCTCTCTCTCTCTTCCTTCTCTACCCCACAAGAAAGTGAAATAACAAACACATTGTCTCCTTAGATTCCTTTCTTTTCTATTTGAAGCGCACTCTATCCCAGTCTCTTTCTGATTTCCTATATCAGCTGGTGGGACTGGTTATGTTTCTTTTGTCAGGATTCTCTTGCACTCACTATATGAATGGGGGAGATGGCTAGAATAACAAAGAAACAATTAAATAAACCTAAAAGCCCAACATATCTATCCCCAACAGTAAAAAGAAGAAACCAGATTCATACTCTCTCCGTCTCTCTCTCTACTATCTGACCTTCCTTTAAAGCTTGTTCTTCCTTTCTCTTATGAAGACACTAGTCATGGATGATACAACCTCAACCCCTCAACCTCAAGACTCATCCTCCAAGAGGCATTTCCATTGGACCAACAAGGTTGGAAATGAAGACATCCAAGTCCCCCCCACCTCTCAAACAATGTCCAAAATCATAGAGGAAGAAGACACACACACAAAGGGAAAAGAAGAACAACAAGATGACAAGGGTGTTCCACTGCCGGGCCCTTCAACCACTTCCCAAAGAAGAAAGCTTCAGGCCGTCGCAATCTCAAGGCTCCGCTCCGTCCTCACCGTCTTCGGCAAGAACCGCTCCAACCTTCCCTTCGGCCTCGGTTCTCGAGTGGTCGGCACCCTCTTCGGCTACCGTCGCGGCCATGTCCACTTCGCCTTCCAGAAGGACCCCACTTCCCAACCCGCTTTCCTCATCGAGCTTGCAACACCTATAACCGGTTTGGTTCGTGAAATGGCTTCTGGGCTCGTCCGAATAGCGCTGGAATGCGACAAGGACAAAGACTCAGAGAAGAAGAGCTTGAGGCTGCTTCAGGAGTCCGTGTGGAGGACCTACTGCAACGGAAAAAAGTGTGGCTTTGCCACCAGAAGAGAATGTGGAGCAAAAGACTGGGAAATCCTGAAGGCCGTGGAGCCAATTTCAATGGGTGCAGGGGTTCTACCAGTGAGTAATAACAGCGATGGAGCTGATGGAGAGGTGATGTACATGAGGGCTAGGTTTGAGAGAATTGTTGGGTCCAGAGACTCTGAAGCTTTCTACATGATGAATCCTGACAGCAATGGAGCACCTGAACTCAGTATTTATTTGCTTAGAGTCTAGTTACTAGTTACTTCTACGACCACCCGTTTCAGTTATCATACTTAACTTTCTTTCCCTTTTAGTTTCTTCTTTCTGGATGTTAAACACTAGGCTATTCCTATACTACCTGTTTAGCTCCTCAATCATGAAAATGGTCATTTAGTTCTCTCTGTTTTTTTTTTCTCCTTTTCCCCCTCTTCTTCCTGAGGAAGAAGAAGTGGGGTTTCAGTTTTTTTTGGTTAGGATAGGTGGGTAGGGTAAAGGCAGAAAGGGGGAAATTAATTGTGGGTTACCAATACTTTACAGGGTGATGGTGGGGTGGGTCATGAAAGGTGTATATGTATAGTTTCCTTTCCAATCCTTTAATTAGTGATATGAGGCGAAGGTTAATGCAAATCATCATTGTCTTCCCATTTTTATTTGGTTTATTAGCTTTTGCAATTTCGTGGTGCAGTGTTGTTTTATTTGATTCCACTTGATGGCTTCTCTTTTTTGTACTGTGCTCCTTCACGCTCCCTTTTTTTAATTTTTTTTTACTTGTGTGCTTCTGTGCTTGATGATTAACTCGGTCCCCATGGTTGAAAGGGTTGCTTGGACTTCTAAAACAAACAATTACTACTCAAGCTGGTTTAACATTTTACTGAAAACTGTTATGTCAGTTCTACGCTTTCAAATTCTGTAAAAGATATCTGGTTTGCTTAGAGACAGAGGAAGATTGTTTACGAGGCTCTCTCCTTCTTGGATGATAACTTCATTATTATTTGGTTTGAGTGCTCTTTCATTTGTTTCCTTATGCTCTTCTTTCCCTGTTTAGTTTGGATTCTTTATCAGCATGTTCTTTTAACCCAACACAATTTCAGTATTTGGTCTAAAAAGTTAATGTTGTTCCAATGATTGCTTTTTATGCACAATTTTGTTTGTGAAGTGATCCCAAGAATTTTTCTTAATGTCTAAGCCTAATCATAGAAGTCATCAAAAGCAAAAACAAGAAAAGAAAAAAAAAAAAAATTTATATTCTGATACTAACAATCTGACAGCAGACCCCATCTTTCTCTCACTTTTTTTCCTTTGTTTATACACTCGATCATTTGCTTTCCCTCTTGTTGACTGCTTTTCTTTTTGTTGGCCTAATTCAAATCTGAAACACACTCACCAGGTTGTTTTCATAGTAATTTGTGCAGCTTTAGTTGATAGCCGTAGACTATAGCCTATTACTGTCAACATTTGAGACCACTATTCTTTATGCTCTTTTTTTGTTCTCACGTGGATTATTGAATGGAAATCTTATCTGAGACAAGTTTAGCACTAAACATAGACATTTTTCAGTGAAAACTTGAATCTTTATTCATTATGAGAGAGTGTTTCTTTTTATTTAATCCCCAGAGGAAAATCCTTTACCCGGACAGTTAGATGATAATAGTGATAACTCCTTTTGCCTTTCCCTTCCTAGTTTTCAGGCTTTAGAAAATCCCTACTATTTCCCTGCAACTTTGAGAGAAAAGATTGAAGATGAAGAAGAAAATATATGCTTACAGCTAGGACAACATAAAACTCTCAACAAGTCTTTCGCCGAAACCAAAGTCCTTTTGGTTATTTTAATCATCTAATCATCATCATTCTTCCAAAGATCTAAAAGCCAGTGGCTTCAAATAAAGTTGAACCACTGATTTACATTATAATTGTTCAAACTGATGCACCAAAATCTCCCTCAACCCACCACATTGAAAAAACACAGTACTATACAGATTAGAAGAATTTGTTGAGATTGTGTGGTACATAACCACAGGTCATTACAAAATCCAATTGTTTGGTGTTTTACATTTGTTGTTGTAGGAGATGTAGCTCTTACCTATGAACCAATTATAAGTAATTTATCAGAATATGACAAATGAAAGTATGTATGATCTGCATAGTGTACAAAAGTGGGGCTGCATGGGAAATAGACAGATTATAATTGGTGAATCAGTTGAGATTCATTTGATGTGTGTGCTTTCTTTTGATCAGGCAGGAGAGACTTTTCTCCTACCAGGTTTGAATTTGAGTGACAAACTCAGCGATCATAGGTACCACTTGATGTAAATCAAGTGAGCAAAAGGGTCACACGTACACTTACGTGGTACCTAGGAAAACAACCACCTCAAATTATGCCTTCAGGGGCAGTACCATGTATTTTTCTGCAGGTTATATATGTGCTGTTTTGGGGGTCTACTTGATTAGTACCATATTTCGCAACATCATTAATCTAATAACCTCAAAATTTCATTCAAATTATAAGAGACAAGTTGGTGTAGCAGAATTAGTCGAGTGAATGTTTTTCAGTTAATTTATAGAGATGTTTTCTCTTACGATTCAAAAATTAAATCATTTCTACCTCCACATTCCACCATTGATTATCAAGTTGTAAGTAGGTGTGTGAAAGTTACATTTCGATTCATTACAGATTGAATGAAAAATGAGTCGGTTCAACCCATCTATTTATTTTTCTGAGTTGAAAATTTTTGTGACTTAATTTAATTTGTGGATGTTGGTCTTCCAATTTATATATTTTAGCTGTTTAACATGAGGTTAAATAAATTATAATCAATTTCATCTACTTTAAAAAAAATTGAATTTTTTTTATATTGATTTATGGACAATTTTCTTATTCTAGACATAACGGTTTTTATTAGTCACATCAATGAATTTTCTCATTCAACTAAATCAATCCAAATATTAAATATTGTATTTTAAATTCTCTTCTAACTATCTTTTATCTTTTTGCTGGAAATCTCTGTCTAAATGCTTTGACTGATGAGTAGTTAGTAAGTTTGTTGTATATGTTTAAATTTAAATAAAATTTATGAATTTAAAACTACATAGAATATATGTATACATTACTAACAGTAAACGTTCTATCACATTAAATAAGAGTATATTAAAGATAAAAATTTCCAAATTGAGAAGAAAATATGAAGGCAAGTTTTTAAATTCAAAACGCTTCATTTTTTTATTGAAATCACATCTCAAGATTCAAAATTTTAAAAACTAATTTTGAATTAAGAATAATTAAGATTACAATAAATTTAGGAGTTATTTTTGAAAATTAAATTAAATCTAACTAAATTAAAAGTATACAAAAAATTTACTATTGAACGCGGTAGAAATAGCGTGACTTCTAAGATTCTACAATGAGGGTTCAAAACTGCAAAAGTAAATTGATCTGAAAAATATCTTCAATTTAATACTATTCAAATATTCAAAATTTTAAATCAAATTTAAAAAATAATAGAAATTTTACTTAAATATGAGAAAATTAATTCATAAAAGTAAATTAGTTAGCTTCAATATGGTATACTCGTGTTTCATCAACAATTTTTGTATTCTAAAATTAAGCAAATCGTCTTAGTAATTGTGTTTAGTTAAGTTAGTTGAACATATTATTATATTTTTTTAAATGTTTAATATATATATATATATATATATATATATTACTTTTTTAAAATATATGGTTTGATAGAAGAAATTGAGCGAGCCCACTGTCCTTTTTGGATTATGAATGTGAGGCTAACTTATCTAATATCTATTATATTGTCTGTTACTAACTAATTTGCCTTTAACAATCACCAACCCAATCCCTTTGAAGGACGTATGAGCCATAAATGCACTTTGTTTTATCTAACTTCCTTTTTTTTTTTTTTTTTTTCTTTTATTTTTTTTTTTTTTTTGTTTATCATTCATTCATTATTATTTTTAAACATGATTAGATTATTAAATCTTAATAATGTATATAATTATTTTGTAATACCATTGCTGTTTATGAGATGGAGCTACGTGGGACTTGGAAATCCTTGTATTTTGATAGCTCTAAATCAGTGAAATATATATTTTACAAAAACACTGTTTTTTATTTATTTGAGTTTTGCATTGTCATACATGTTCACATCTTCATTCATTTTTTTCAACATACTTTTTCTTCTTGTTTCAGACAGGTTATAATGAAATAGATAAACAGTTAGAATGAGAAAAAAAAAAACTAGAAATAAAGTAAAGTTAGAGATACTTAGTTTAAAAAGTTAAAAAATATGGAGATGAGTTCATTTTTCTTAAAATGATTTCTCTTTTCTCTTTTTTCTTATCAAACACCTCAATTTAATTCTATCTCCATCCTCTATAAATCAAAGAGTGCTGATTTACATACATCCAAGAAGTAAAAACAACTAATGACGTGACTTTTAATATACTATTTTATTATTAAGAGTTAATAAAAGAAAAACTCTGCAACGGAAACTACTGGATTAATGTTTATGTTTTAAAGATAAGTTCTTAAACAAGGTGAGTATCACACATCTCACTTATTGGATTGTCATACAAGTTCTACTACATCTTCATTATTTTTCATTATAAGAAACTGAGAACAAATTTTGTACACATTTCAACTTTAATAAACCAGTTGAAAAGGATGTGACTGCCCAAATCATTACAAGATACTTGAACCATATGGAGACCCCACCGATGTGAGATGTCAACACACCTTCACAAGAGTCGACCAAAGAGCTCCAAGGCAGAAGAACATGGGAACATCAAGCCTAAACAAATTCATTTAAGGAGCATCACCAGCCCACAGACAAATTCGTACAAGAATATAGATTGAAAAAAATAATGAATTGTACATGTATGATTAGAGATTTTGGAGTTTTCTCCATTAGCTTTAATAGCCTGCAATAATGAAATTGGTGTGGGGAGATGGAGGTTGTGAATGAAAAAGCATGTAAAAGGATGCTGGAGTCTGCAGCTGACTACTCACTCAATCGTCCTTCAAGTACATAAAAAGATGGTCACAAAGGAGAGGAAGGAAGCATATAAACGTGCAATGATTTTTCTCTATATAATATTGTACTTCACTGTGCTCTGGCAACTTCCTTTTGCAGTGGCCCATAAAAATCACTTAAATTATGGCTTTTTGACGAGCAAAACCAGGCTGAAACAGACAAGAAACATGGATAAGTTGGTTGGGATTTTCTGGGTTAATTTGGACTAATAATATTGATTAGTGAACTCGTTGTGTTAAAATTAGTTTATTACCCTCAGATTCTACAATATAGGACCTAGTCAACAGGACAGAACTAGGATTCATGTCACAATATAGCGTCAAGATCCTTCTCTACTCAACAAACAAGTTTGTATAGAGTAGGGGAAAATCATAATCTTGACATTAACAAATTTGAACACTTCTGTAATCAATCAAATGACGTTCTTGGGACTTCAACAGGTACAAGGTTTATTGTAATTTTCTTGTTTCTTAAATCCTAGTATTAATCAAAACAATTCTAACCAAGTCTTCTGCATAAGATACAGAATAGGATAGTACCTGGAGAAGCATAGATGGAGGAGGAGCCGTAGGTTCAGCAAGGACATGACTTCTGGTTTTTCGACCATTTAATGTAGTAACTGATGGACTATTATTTGTTGTTATGTCCCAAAATGTTCGTTTCTTGGCAGTGGGGGCTGGTGATCTAAAACGTTGACTTGGACTCTTTATCTCACTATTGTTTTGTTCCTTTGGCCGTAGGCTAGACCTGGTCACCACTCCCTTCCCCGCTTCCCCAGCTGTTAATGTTTGTCTGCCACCGTTTTGTGAAAGCTCTCGGATAATATCATCTTTTTGCTTTAGCCGCAATTTGTGATCCTTCTTCATTCTCTCAATCTCTGCCTCTAGTGTTTTTACTGTTCGTTGAAGTGTCTTGATGGCTAGTTCAGCTCCCTTCTTCTTGGTTTCTGGAGTGAAACAAGTTCCAGCCAAGAAAGAGGATCTACTCCTTCGTTTTTCAACTGGTTGGGCAGAAGTTGGAGGAGTGGAAAGAGGTTCGGCTGAAGGTGGTGTTGGGGAGGAATGTGAAGCTAAGGATTGTGCTTCCAAAGTCAACATCTTCTGCTGATGTTGTGCTAGTTGTATTCTTAATTCACGATTCTCCTTTTGTAGCTCAAGTACCAGCTTGGTTTGGTCAGTTTCTATCTCAGGCACTGGCAATTGATCCTCATTTGCATCGCTTACCTGTGTCCACACATAACAGATTACATTATTCAAATTCATCACAAAAAATGTCACTTTTATGTCTCAACATTTGGATGATCATAGGTTTGCAAGGTTCAGGGTTCAACCTTCAGTCGAATCTCCTTGGCTCTATCAGCCCAATGAACTGTGTTCTGTGTTTCACCAAAGGAGAAGTTACTTGGACTTATGTTTGCAATCATGACTGTGTTACAAGCTCCTCCAAGTGAATCCTTGAGAAGCTGGGTGAGTTTTGAGTTTCTGTATGGGATATGTTTCTTGCCTTCAACTAGAGCATTAATACAGCTGCTTAGTGCAAGAAGAGACCGATTTATATTGGCACCCTCAAGAGATCTAAGTGTTCTTTGATCCGTAGCGAGAGCTCTCTCAGACCCTGCAAGGTCAATTAATGAGAGCTTACCCACTCGGTTAATAACATTCATTGCAGCATCTCTAACTCGGTATTCCACCATGACCTAGATATAACAAAATAAAGTGGATTAGGTTAGTATGAATAACCTGTCACAGTATAAAAAATACTTAGGTTGTGCACTTGTGCTCTATCCAAACATTACATGGATTCTTCTTCACTTTTTCCTAAAAAACCATGGTGGAATACCTGCAAAATTGCATGGGAACGGGAGGATGTTTCATTTGCACGAGTTGGTTCTGTGGTTCGGTTCTGATTTCCTTGTTGAAGCAATGCCATCACCTGAAGCAACAGGATAAAAGAAAAGTTAATTTTGCTAAACAAAGGTTCAATTCTAGCTTGAAACAAAGGTCTAAAGTTCTTCCAAAAAGGATTGATAAGAACATTACTTCATCTGTTGAATACGCTCTATATTGTGTAAGACCTGCTGCCACAATCCCCTACACAACACAATTTGAGCAAAGTATAATCAGCTATCTTTCGAGTAGAATTCAAACACAAGGCAAACAGGACCTTTTAATGTTATCACCTATAAAAAACTTATCACAAATACTAAACAGATTAACCCAGGAAATGGCATGAACCATCTACATTCTTTCATAAGTCATGAATTAAGCACATCAACAACCCAACTTGGAGAACTTAAAAATGGCACCTGTTTATCTTCTCTAAGAACCAGAGGTCTTCCAGGTGAAAGCAAATCTCTAACAGTTTCATTATAAACCTCAAGATAGGACAGATGAACCACATGGTTTCCATCACAGCTCCGCTGCCTGATTTTACTGAAAAGATCCTTAATAGCCAAAACCATAACCCCAGGATTCTCCACCGTCCCAAGCATTGTGTAAGTCTTCCCAGCTCCCGTTGCACCATAACAAAAAACCGACCCATTCCTCCCTTGCAAAACCGCTTCCACAAGCTCTGAAGTCCTGGAAAAATCAAATTCAACATTCCCTAAAACTGAAGTGAAAGTATGAAGTAAGTTGTACAAGCAACCTTGTGGTAAACAATGTTTTGTTTTTGTATACACCACAACTATCCTCAGTGAGAGATTCTATTTTAGCTTAGTAGGACCACTATAGGAAACAAAGTTTTCCTTCCAATTAGAGATATCCAATACACCATAGGAAGCAAAATGCACTTCCAATTCTAGATATCTAATATATTGCATTCCCTAAACTCGAACAAAACACAAACTCAAGATGCTTTTTTAAGCCAAAACAACACTGCAGTAGTTAATTGGCATGGTTGTAAACAATTTTTCATACACACATTTTCCGTGATGATATGAACTTGTTTAGAGAAAAATTTCTAGAACCTACAATGAGAAATGAACAAGGTTCTTACATAAAATTATGCACTTCAGTTTCATTACTATGTTGCAAAAACAAGTCTGAAAAATAGCAACCATAAACAAATCAAAAAACAATAACTCTTAGAACTCACGATGTGGAATAAACTTCTTGCTGAGAAGCGGAATCTGGAAACGCAGCATCGAAGGTAAAGTGGCGTCCTCGAAGCCTATTAAGTCTGAGATAATCGTTTTCGTTGGCAAATTCTGTGAGGTAAACGTCACGGCGATTAACAACTCTTACACAGCACCGTGAACCCGCTTCCTTCTCCTTCTTGTTCATCGGTCTCAGCCTCACGAAAACCATGATCCTGCTTCCCATTTTCCCTTGCTTCTCTGAAATCCCATCCACTCTCTCCGGTTCCTGCATCGAGAGCTTCCGCGCCACCGTGGCAGAATAACAAACGGAAACATTATTATTATTATCTGTTGTCGTTTTTCTGGGACACGAAAACCCCACAATGCGATCTGCACCTATGACGGCGTTTTCCTTGGCATCATCGTCATTTGAGGGAGGTTGAGGGAGCACGAAGGTTCTTGTGACGACGGTGTTGGGCATTGCGTTCTCTCGCATGACTGTCTTCTCAGGGAACCTGAAAGACGCATTCTTGAGAGACACCGAGGCTTGTTTCTGCTGCTCGTACAAAAGGGTCAGCGTTCTGAGCTTCTCCTTCAGCCCATGGTGCGGGTTTCTCAGCCGTGTCGCCGTCGATGGGTTCGGTTCCGCTTCCCCGCTTATCTGAGACCGTGTTGAAACCGGCATTCTCGGATTCTAGTCACTACTTACACATGCGTGGTCGGAACAATTCAGATTTGCAACAGTAGTGGAGAAATTAAGCTCACTGGGTACAAAGAAGAAGGTAGAGGAGGAACAGTGTTGCTTTGAGTGGGGTTTGGAATTTGATTTTGGAGAGATACGAGACGTTGATTTGAGAGGGAAATGGACGATGGAGAGAGACGAGATTGGGTTGAGTACGAGTAATTTTTAAATTTAATTTTGAATTTGATTTTATTATCTTATTAATTTTTACAACTAAAAGTTAAATGATTTTTTTAATGTTTTAATTTCATTTAAGTTTCTAAAATTGACTTTTCAAGTCAATTCTTAAACACTAATGTAGGTTAAAAAGAGAGTTATTTTAGAGATTCAAAATATGCTATAGAAAACTTCAAGATTTTAATACTAATAGTAGCTATATACAAAAATTTTGGCATTAAATTGGTATGTAAAATAGGTAGGGTTGACTTCTTTTTTATAGAGTGAAAGTAACAAAGTAAGAGATTTGAATTATAATTTTAAAAAATATAATGTAACGGTCAAATGTCAGGTCATCAAAACGGTTACCTATTGAGTTTGGTGTGGTCCTTTTCAAAATTTTCAATGCACGAGAATCTCACGTTCCTCATAAATGACCAATTTAATATCCAGTGTTGTATAAATCCAGAATATAAATGATAGTATGAATTTATTTGTGTGAAATTAATTCAAATATATAAGATTTATAAAAGGTAAATAAGATAATTTTGTAGATTTATTTATTTTTCATGAAGGCTTTAGACCTTATCTTCCTATTCATTATTTAAAAATTAAATGCAAATTTAAATAATATCATTTTACCTAACTCCAAGGAGGAGAGTTCTTAAACTCAGTGCAGTGAGAGTGTGTGAATAAATTATTAGGAAAAGCATAGTTCTTTACAAAAGCCTTATAGTATAAATAAAGAAGTTCATTATAGTGTTGTTCTTTACTCACTTTGAATCTCTTTTGCACTATATTGGGCACACATAATCATAATTTATGAATTTGAAAGAATATTTCACCTAACCAACTTTCAAGTGTCATTGAACTTCAAAGGCAAGCAAAATATGTGATTAAATTTTAAAATGTTTATACATGTATGCCTTTAGTAATATCATTACATAAACTGATTTTAAAAATAATAATAATAATGTCCATCTTTGATATCATTTTAGACATTTATATATACTTTTTAGTAAGAAAAAACTTACAATAAAAAAAAAAAAACTTATTTCCTCTACAAGCTTTAGATGAAACATGAGATTGTCCTACCAATTTTTAACATATTTTGTTATTGAATGAAATTTACTACACAGTATGGAGACCACTTTTATTATCTAACTGTATGAGAATTGTCTAGTTATTGAAGATATGTTAAGAAAGTTACTAAGCTATTTTTTATTCAAATATAATTTTGTAAGCACATACTAAATAATTTTTTTTTTTTACGTTTTCACAGTTACCAATTAAAAAAAAGTCTAAAATTCATCAAAATAGATTCTCAAATAGTTAAAAATAAAAAACAAAAAATCTGTCTGGTATGGTAAGTATGAATTCTAGGCAAATTCTACTCATTAAATGGTTAGATACATATATTCAATCATTCAAATTTATTATATTTTATTTTATATTTAAATAAATTTGGCACTGTTAAAAAATAACAAACTTTGATTGCACAAAATTAATAAATTTTAAAATTATTAATATATATATATATATATATATATTAATTAACAATTTTAAAATTCATTACTTTTGACTGAACAAATTAAATGAGTATGGAATTGAATTATATTTTAAAATTTTTTGTTATATATAAAAGCGTTATTATTTACTTTTATTAAACACACATGCTTTTAAATTAAATATATATTAATATAAAATTATACTCAGATATATGATACATGTCATTATACATTTATTGAAAATCATTAAAATACAACTAAAAGAAGGCAAATGATTAAAATCCACTTGTAAAAAGAGAATTAGGTGACAAAATAAATAAGAAATAAGAAGAAATTTATTTGATAATAGTTTTTGTATACAAGCAATAACTATTTAATGTATAAAATGAAACCTTCCAATTTAAATAATTTTATTCATTGTTATTACACATTATATTATATTATATTATATTATATTATATTATATTATATTATATATATATATATATATATATATATATATATATATATATATATATATAATACATCAGAGAAAAATTTCACTGCAGAACACATTCATATACATATGAAACCACTAAAGAGTAATGCATTTTTCATACAAATATTTATTCTATTGTTAAGTTCTACTATCATTTGTACCATGACATGCTTTCATGACTAAAGCAAACTAGACAATAATAAAAAGGTGACTTAGCAGTATTTGAGTTTAATATAGTTAAAATGAGTTCACAATATGGACTCCTATTTAATGTATTATTACACTAAATTTTTCTTTCTTAATAAAAATCACATTCACACAATAAACACAACATTCATGTACCCATCATTCTCTTGTTTCAATATATATTTACTTTGCTTTAAAATATTATAACAATTTTAGAACATTTTTATCCATCCTCAAATGTTAATAATTTCAAACATATTCTTCGTCCAATCCTTCACAAACTCACTCAATGAGTTTATTTATTCGTTTAGTAAGTTATCTCTAGAGGTATACTCGTTCCTTTGAAGTAAAGTAATTGTTGGGAATCTAAGTATGAAATCAAGTTCCATGTTGAAAAAAAAAATGAGAAACTGAGCATCATATAGAGATAAATACTCATAAACGCATTGCCTTAATGTTTTGATTTGGAGAATTTGTCAAACCATTATATGTGTGTTAGGCTTATGTCTCATTGGTGTCATATTTCCTCAGTAATCCTATCTCGAAAGACTTGTCAATGGTATCATAATTGAAGGTTCATCTTGGTAGTCGGCTCAAATGAGTCATTGTATAAAAAAAATTTCTTACAAAGGATTAGGAAAGTGTGTCCCGGTAAGTAAGGGGTACTTGTGGTTGGTTCGAGATGAAATCACCAATGTGAAGGGTCTCACACTTGAGGGGAAGTTTGTTGGGAATACAAATGCGATTTTAAGTCCCATATTGAGTAAAAATGAGAAAGTTGAACATGGGATAAAGACTCGTAAACCAAATGGTTTAAGGTTTTGGGTCAAAGGTGGTGTTGTATCTCCTATGATTCTCTATTGAAAATCTATCAAAATTTTACTCTCACTTAGTGACTCGTTCATTTGCTCAAGCAAACTTTGACTCAATTGTACTATTGGCTCTGATGTGTGCTTTTACTTTTATCCTTTATCCAAATCAAAATTAGGACCAATTTAGTTTAAAATGTACAATTAGAAGCCCATTATGCAAGCTCATATACCCACCTCTCAATATTTCACAAATTAGATACCAAATTTTAATTCAATAATGTTCAATACACATTAAACTAAATCAAACAATTTCTAATCAAACAATCAAATCATTATAGTAAACATCAACATACACACAAGTGAACAACAAAAATCAAACTCTACAAATTATTATTATATTTTCTTATTTGGTATAGATGGCTCTTAAGTGTAATTTGCTCCTAAAGCTCTATTTTTCACTGTGAGATCCAACTTTACAAAGAAAATTCCAACTATAAATTCAAACACATTCTTATGATCACATACTGATAAAGATTCACTATGAATTAATTTGAATCAAATGAGTTGAACCATACATTGCATGCAACTCAAATACTCATTAACAGTAGCGGATGTTTATGGTGGCGGGCCATGGCCCCCCCAAAATTTTGATTTTTTGTTTTGTTTTAGGTATTTTAATTTTTTTTATATTATAGATATTAGATAATATATTATAAATTAATGATGATTAAATCAAATATTTTATTTATTTTATAAACATAATAATTAATGTTAATAAATAAAATATAAAATAAAAATAAAGAATAAAAAGATTTATCAAGATGTTTTTATTATTATTTTTCATTATGGTTTGAGTTCTTATAAATCATTTTCATTTTTTATTCTCACATGTTTCCTTTTATTTTTGAAGAGAAAATTATCTATTTTTTTGCTCTGATTTCTCTTCGTTCTCTTTCATTCTCAAGGAGGAAAAGAATGAGATAATTCTTTCATTTTTTTGATAGTGAAATATTAGTTTAATAATTTATTTAATAAGTCTTTTTTATATTAATTTTTATTTGATGAACATAGAAGTAAAAGTATCTTACTCTGTGTTTTTTTATAACCAAATTTTATTTGTGGTTCCATTATATGACTTGAGTTCTCACGAATTGTTCTTATCTCCCAGTCTCACCTATTTTCTTTTGTTTTTGAAGAGAAAAAATATCTACTATTTTTGCTCTCATATATCAGTTGTTGACTTCCATTCTCGTAAAAATAAAGGAGAAGGTAATTATCTCTTGTATCACATGATAGCAGAATATTAGTTTAATAATTTATTTAATGAGCTTGTATATTAATTTTTTATTTTATGAACATAGAAGAAAAAACATTGTATTGTGTATTTTTTATAACTGGATTTTAAATGTGGTTTAATTATCTTTGAAATTTCTTTTGGTATTTATGTCTCTCATTTTTTTATTAGATTATGAAAAATTATTTTTTAGTCTTTTTTTTAAATAAGTATACAAATTCAACTCTTCCATATATTTATTTGTAGTCTTATTTCTTTTTTAGTTATCGTTATACTAAATTATGTATTCATTTTTATTATATTGATGACAATAATTAAATGTATAAATTTTGGATGTACTATTTTGGCTCCCCCAACAATATTGGTCAAGATTCACCACTGTTCATTAACCCCAAAAGTAAACTTATGATATTCTTTTATCTAATCAAATGGACGTGTAAATGTAAAGTTCTCAACAACAATCACTTCTAATATATTTGATTTGGACGAAAACAAAAAGTTAAAAATTTAAAAAGAAATAAATAAAATTTCTAGAATGAAATTATAAAAATGAGGATTTTTATGAAATAAAATTTAATTAATAAAAAGAATTTATTTATAACTTAATGTTTCAAATAACAAAATAGTTCGAGTATTATATTTTTAAAATCACTTTTACCGTCAAAACTATTTTCTAGATCTTAAAAAAAATGTCTAAATATATACCTAACATTCATTGGTTTATATTATGACTGGGAGCAAAAAGTTTGTGGACAAAGTAAAACAAAAACAAAAAACAAAGAATGTTAAAGAAAAAAAAAAGAAAAAATTGACACCTTGGTTCTTGAGATACAATTTGATTGTGGAGTATAAATGAAGTTTTGATTGTACTTTAAACAAGGGATTTACTTAAACTTTTTCTATATTTAAAACATATTTAGTTTTTTATTATTTTTGTGAATACTAGTTTTATACACATTTGACTCTTGTATCTTTATAACTCATAATCTTAAAATATATATTTTATAAAATTTAAAAATTATTTTAAATTATTTTATAGGTTTTAGTTTTAACGGTCATGACACTGGTTGAAAATTATTATAATGTCAACACAATTTAGCTAAACATATATAAACACACGTTATGTGATACCCCTCTTTCTTTTCTTCTCTTTTCTAAAAATAGAAACATTCTCTCTTCCTTCTCATTCTCTCCATTTTCTCTGCAACCCAACTTTCTTCCAATCTCTCATCTCTGTGCTGTCATCTCAGTGTTTCAACCTTTCCATACTCAGACTCTGGAAGAACCAGCCAACAGGACCCTCAGCAGTTCCCCCTCAGCTTCCATTCTCCTAGGTAGGTTTTATCTCTAAATTGAGTTCAATTCCAGTTAGAAATCACTAGTCACTCTCTGAATTATGGACCTGATCATGTTATTCTTCATCTCCCTTGTCTTGATGATGGATCCTCTTAGGTTAAATTGAAGAATTCTTCTCTCTTGCTATTCATTGACTCCACTAATCCAATTTTTGGCAAAAAGGTAAGGGAAGCTAACTTTTAGCTCAATTTTCGTAGGAGATGTGTTATTGGGTGGTAGAATTGTCTGATTTTGCATTTAATTGGTGTTTGAAATTGCTTGGGTGTGATTTTGAGTGTGGGGTGATTCTGAGCGAGAATGCATGCGTAGAACAGATGAGTGATCCTGGTATTTACGCCTAGGCGAGCAGCTCTCGCCTGAGCGAAAATACCAGAAGATCACCTCTATCACTGCGCGAAATCTCGCCTAAGCGAGCTAGACTCACCTGAGCGAGATGACTTCTCGTCTAGGTGAACCAGTTTAGCCTGAGCGAGAGTTCGCCTAGGATTTTTAATTTGCCACTGTATAAGGTCTCGCCCAAGCGAGATCAACTCGCCTAAGCGAGATAAACTCTCTAGCTTAGGCGAGACCCTCTAGCCTAAGCGAGATTCCCTGCAGAAGTTAGTTTTCTCACTGTTTTGATTACATGATGCTATATTGATTGCCTTAAGATGATGATGGTTGATCTTGTATGTGATCCTTATGCATGTTAGATTGTGTGATGGAATTGAGTGTGAATTTGATGTAAATGGGAATATGTTAGAGTTAGGATTTCAAGGGAAATCCTAAGGAATATGGTTTTAGTGAATGTAAGGGCATGAGGACTCAGATTGGTGGCATCCTGACGCTCCTAGTAACCATTAAGACTCAAGTAGAGTATGATGGATTACGTCGGGGGAGTAGCAGGAGGTCCTGGTCTATGAATCCGATCCGTCATAGAGGTGATGGGATTTACCTTGAGAGTGGTTGGGTGAATACCCCTTGTGCCTAAAACTCTGCAGAGTTTGGGAACCATCTCAAGTGCAAGTCACCAAGAGCTCCAATGCCACTTACATAATTCAGATATCAAGTCTAGAACGGTGTGTGGTGTATGGTTGAGATTGATTGGATGATTTTGATAAATTGCGTGATAAATCCTGTTTTCTGCCTAAGTGTAACAATTGCATGAATTGCTCTTGGTTCAAGTTAGCTTACCCTTCTTGTATGTTGTGTGTTCCTTGTGTCTTCTATTTATGCAATGATCGTCCTTATTGAATGGCGTGAGCAGATATAGGTGCAGGTGAGGATACACCCCTCCGGGACAGGAGATGATTATGTTAGGCATACCAGTAGTAGATGTACCCTTTTCTTTTGCTTAGCTGATCGGGTGTTTTGTAACCCTTTAGTAGTGTATGGGCTGTATGTATTGATCAGTGTATGTATAGTTATTTTGAGGATGACTGTATTATATATTATACTGGCCTACGTCATCATCTGCTTTCGAATTATAAAAATTTAAATGTTTTGTTTAATAGTTTAAAAACTATGAAAACGGGATGTTACACGTTAGTCATAAAAATTATTATATAATAAATGAAGTATTATTTTTTAAACTAAAATCAGTATTAATATCAATTATAAATCACTAATTTAAAAAATGAAATTATTCATTAAATAAAATTAAGATTATTAAATTCAACTATATTCAATTATTATTATTGTCAAGTTAGAATTTTAAGTACCAATCAACAAAAATAAATTTTAATTACGTTGATAAATTATCTTCGCAATATTCATGATAAGTATTATTTAGATTCCATTTTCTATTGACTAAAAACTATTCTGAAAACTTAAGTATGACTAAAGACTTTTAATTTTACATTGTCTAGATCATACTTTTTCAATGTATTTAAATATACTAAGATATTCTTTACACTCTCAAAGTAATTAATGAATAAAGTAAACTTAATATACATCATTATATGAGTCTCATGTAAATATGCTAAATCATCATCTATTAAAAAAACAGGGTTTAATTTTGTAAACAGGGTAGGTGGATAATTTGTTTATAATTTTTTTAATTGTAAAAATCCAATGGTAAGAGTTTTCAACAATTAACATTAAATTCATTCATAAAGTTAATTCTAAACTAATAAAATGACAATTTTAATTTCTTTTAGCAACACAAGCATTTAAGTTAATCTCTGAAAAATAAAAGTTAATTTAGTTTAAACAAATTATTTATTTTCTTATTTCAGGTTTTGTAGGTTCTTTTATGATAAGTAGGGCGTAAAAAAACCTACAAGATAAAAAAGTTGCAATTAAAAAGTTCTATAGGATTTAAAAAGTTTACAAAAGCTTTTTTTTACTATAACTTATTGTCCTACCCCTGGTGCACGGCCCCCAGCAAAACCCTGTGGCCGCTTACTCCAAAGCCTGGTGGCCGCTTACTCTAAACCTTGCCCTAACCCAAGTATACGGCCCCCAGTAAAGCCTGATGGCCGCT
>Ga0214543_1000831_pt1 | contig 56250 bp, 20 predicted proteins | sample CNSS2metaG_FD_160094 | JGI IMG/M metagenome (GOLD analysis project Ga0214543, IMG submission 160094) | Root nodule microbial communities from cowpea collected in UCLA plant growth center, Los Angeles, California, USA - CNSS2 | ecosystem: Host-associated > Plants > Roots > Nodule | place: USA... | reverse complement strand
ATAAGAAAATACCCGTTACCCGGTGGGGATGGGGATGGGTCAAAAGTTGTATACCCGTTGGGTTTGGGGATGGGGATGGGGATGGGATCATGATACCCGTACCCGCCCCGCCCCGTTGCCATCCCTAGTACACATATACCATTAAAATAAATTTAAATCTCTCAAAAAATATTTATGCACATTTACTCAAATAGTTAATATAATCTATTTTTAATTAAATATAGTTTTCATAAATAAATGAGTCACATGACAACATTATAGATATATCAAGAATAGGATTGGAAACATGAGTGACATAAAATAATTAAAATTATAATATTATATATGAATAAGTTCAGTATGGATAGTTTCAATTTTTAAAGTTAAATGCAAAATCTGATCCTATCTAATATTTTTTTTTATAGACTTTCGGTTTTTTATAGTTTTTTGTTGGATTAGAACAATTGAAAATCTTTACCAAAAATAGTGCACTAAACACAATTAAAATCAGTGTTATTAGAATGGATTGATCATCAACTCAGTCAATATACATATATAAAAACATGTCCACACACTATTATTGTATTGTACTAATCTAATGGCAAATTTATCTTTTGAAATATTTAGTCTTGGTTCAATCAGAATATTAAAAAAAAAAGTTGCAATCATATCAGAATGCACTTACCAAACAAGAAGAATTATACGTTGTATTGAGTACAGAAATAAAGAGAATAAAACTAGGAGGTAGGAAAAGAAAAAAATTAGTTCTGGTGTGTAAAATAAATACACAGGAAAAAAACAGTAAAGATTATTTAGTTTTAAAAAAATTAAAATATTCATAAAATGTTTAATTGAGGGCTATTATTATTTGTTTTCTCTAATTAAAAATTTTCAATTTTTAGCATTTTGATTTTTGTAAAATATTACTTTTAATTTTTAGAGTTAGACAATGTTAGTGACATTGACTATAATACATTGCCTCATGGACTTAATTGTGTGATATTATTTTCTAAAAGTTTATTAAAAATCTAAATATTTGAATCCTTTAAATTGAGGCAATTTTCCCTTTAATTAACATTTGTTATCTTTTAGTCCTAGATTTTGCAAAATGATATTTATAGTCTTCAGTGTCTCACAACACAATTTTGTATTTAGGTTCTTAGATTAACTCTTTTATGCAAGATGACCAAAATATTATATTCTAAATAACTTTTTAGTGAACAAAAAGTGAATAAACTTAAAAAAAAAAGTACCATTCAATTAAATCCATATTAGAAATAATGATAAATAATTATATATGACATCATTAACATTTAATATTGTCTAACTTTGTGAGCTAAAAATAACATTACATAAAATTAAATAACTAAAAAAATAAAATATTTCAACAAAGAGAGTCAAAGTACTATATCCGATTGAAAAGAATAAAAACAAAATTTTAATAAACTTTAAGAAAATCATGTCACATTATTAAATCCACGTAAAAAATGTGAAATAAATATTAGTTTGTTACATGACCAATATCTTTTAATCCCACAGATTAACATTTCACAAGGGTATAAAATAAACTTTTTAATTAAGAACCAAAAGAAAATGTCAAAAAGGCTATATTTTCCGTACACACTTCGTTTTTTCAAATTTTCCTGTATATCATCTTAATCACACTATGCCACTTTCACTCTATCTACATATTATACTAAAATGTTGCATATCCCTATGTCACAAAATGGTGAGATTCACACGAAAGGATCTAAATTTGAATTCAATAACTGATACAGTAATTTATCATAGGGGGCAAAATAACCTCAGTCAAGCAAATGCTTTAATCATAATGACAATATGGGCTCAAAACTCCAAATACAGCTTTCAGTATAAAGACTGTTTTGGTTTCAGTATATGACAAAAAGAATTATCAAGAACAAATGCTTCAATGAAACTTTAGGGTAATTATGACCTCACAAAAAAATCTTTAAAATACCAGCACTCTCAATCTTTCTCTACACCGACAAAAAAAGACAATTGGGCAACATTAACTAATCAAGCTATAGGCTAAATTGGAAATTGCTGAAAGGAAGCTTATTGTTCACCAAATTACAAGGTACTCAAACCTCAATTACCATATGTGAAGATAGGGACTGGATTCCACAACAGCCACCTTATTCTTCTCACTTTATCATTTTAGAAAATTGGAAACCTTTATTACTTGTTGCGAACAGATTGTATTCCTCCATGGCAGGAGTCTCTTTTTTATTGCAACTATGGACATTTTCAACTTGATCTGCTGAACCTTTTGACCCAAAATCGCCAACAGTGTCTCCATTCAAAGATGTGTGCGCCGATTTACATCCTTTTGACAGGGCTACGGGTCCACCAAAATGAAACAAGGAAAAATCATTGTTATCGTCAAGTGACTTCGCAGAATTATCATGTATAACTTCTCCATATAATGCTGGTTTCTTGGAAATAGTTCCAGCTGGAACGACCCTTTCTGCAAAAGATCCATTAAGATGCTGTAGCAAAGAAGCTGGCTTGGAAACCCGAGTCCGTACCTCTGCATTCAAGACATTAGCTCTGGCAACTGGCTGATGAACAGGAACGGCAGGGTTGAAAATGGGAGTTGGTTGCTGCAAGGCTCCATACTGCAAGCAGAAGCGTGGGTCCTCATTCAAGCCATATCCAAGAGGGCTGGCATATAAATAGGGATTTGTGTGTGGGAAGGGTATCAACCCATTTGTAGGAGCTCCTGGCCATGAAACCGGATTTTGATGGAAATAACCCATTGTTGAAGGAGCTTGAAATACTGGAAAATGAATATTTTGGTTTGACAACGGTGGAAGCATACTTTGAGGTTGAGAACACACATTAGTGGTGGGAAAACAAGCATCAAAATTTTGGGCAGTTTCCACATGATTCCCAAATGCATAATTTCTTGTGCCATCAAAGGACGGACCAATCAGTGAACTTGAGCTTCTTACCAAACCCTCCTCGTTTGCATTCTCGTTATTCTCTGTGGCAACTTCATGACAATCGGACAATATATTTTCCATGTAATCCAAATTATTTCTTACTTCAGATTGCCGGCCAACATCTTCTGAATCTGATGTGATTGAGGATTCCGTATTTTCATGGTTTGACGAGGTGGTATTGTTATCACCCTCACTTAAACATAATGAACAGTTATCAGAGCTAAAAGTGCTACTTTGAGTGGGATCAGCAGAACTGTTTAAGGCAAAGCCTCCAGTTGAACATATTCCAGGTTCCTCTGAAGCAATTTCCATAGAGCTACAGGAACCTTCAGCTTCTACGTGAAAATTATTTTGACACCTTTCATCCACTCCACCAAATCTCTTTGAACTACATTCCTCAATATCATTTTCACTTGACTCAGCAGCTTCTCCAATAGATGACTTGATCAGATCAGACTGAGTTCCTTGAACTTTAGTGGACCTCAAAATAACATCAGACTCAAAATTACTGCTGTGATATTTCTTCTGAGATTCAGTAGGCTCCCAAACTCTCTTTGATTGAAACAAATCCCGGCCAGGATAGTTCCCCAGAATGATTTTGTTTTTGGATCTTCCATTACTCTCGTGCATATAGTCTACTTGATTATTCTTGGTACCTCGATAAAATTGCTTGGATGTATCCCCTGCAGATTCAGACTGACAAGTAGGCTTTGTCTCCCGACTAACTCTACTCACTGGAGAATGTTGCTCAACCCTTGTCTTATATTCATTATTCAAGCTACAGCTGCAAGAATGAATATCACATCTCTCATTTGTCCGATTCTTGGAACTATAAAACTTCTCATTAAACTTGGGAGGACCACCATTTCGACCATTTGATTTTGTTGGAACATTAATCCTTGATAGCCTATTCAACCCATTCATTGTCCTCGATGATGTCATAAAACTCTCTCCATAATGTCTTGGTTCAGATCTGCCAACCATCACAGTATTTTCTGAAACAACTGTGTATCGCCGTCTGTCAGACCACTTCATAGACATATCCTGTTGAAATTCTTTCCTACATCTTAATCTTCTATGAGAAAGCATTGATTGTTCAACTGTAGACTGATCCATCTCCTCTTTTGCATCTGAAATTTCTCCCTCACAATCATCGAGAGAGAGGTCTTGTGGTTTCAAAGTTTTATCCTCATCGCACAATTCTTCACCTTCGATTTTAGGTGAATCATCCCTCAATAGATTAGCCTCTTCTGTTTCAATAACTAAATTCCTGCAGTCATTAGGACAATTTTGCTCCACATCAGCAACTGCAGACAATTCTTCCTTTGTGATTTCAGGAGAACCAGGAGCATCATTTGACTCAGAACACCTTTTTTCTTTTTCTTTTCCTTTTAGTCTTTCCTTCCTCCTAAGCTTTTTCTCCCTTTCCTTTGTCCTTCTCCTCTCTTTGCGTTCTTCTTCTTCTCGTTTTTCCTTTTCTTCTTCTTCAAGAAGCTTCATCTATAGACAAATAAACAAATTCATACAATTGGGCTTTATGAAGTGTAATTCAAAAAAAGAAAACAAGAGTTTTTTTTCCTGTCCCCAACAGCCTTTTCCCTAAAAGCATAATAACAAAGACCTGTTTTTCCAAAGTAATGATTTCTCTGCAAGCTACATGCACTCGATCCTCCAGCAGTTTTAGTGCAAGACAGACGAATATGCTGTGTGCATTTTGGCGTGCTGTTCCTTCTCTGAAAGCCTTTTCAACCTGAAGGATAAGACACGGTCAGTGACTGATAAAGAAGGGCACGCACAGAAAATAATATTTGAATCTAAACATGCCTGCTCTTTGAAAATAACAGTGGCAGCATCTAGCAGAAATTCTCGAGCAAGTTCAGGGCTTTTTGCATGCTTTTGGGGACGGGCACATTCTCCATCAAGCTCATTCCCATCCTTGTCAATTGAATCATCATCCTGAGAATACATAATATAACATGAAAACTTATCTGACAAATTCCTTATGAGTAATTATCAAAATCAAAAGAATGATGGATAATTAACAAGGTTTATTTTCCTTGAGAAGCTTGAATTACCTCTTCTTCCTCAGCCTCTTCAGCATGCTCAAAGAATCTTCTGATACTTTCCCCTTTTGTGATTGTAACATAACCATCTCCTACAGTTAACCTGCAATGTACACACTGTTGACCCTTCAATGAATGAGCTTTAACAGAAAATTCAGTACATCGTCCATCTAATCTCCAAGCTCTGAGGGTGACAAAACATGCACTCAAACCACCAAGATCCAGGCCACTGGCTCGAACACATCCATTCAATCCCACATTCTCAAATTCCAAAATGTCAGATTTTCCTTCGGTTGTCCCCACAGCCCACTCAAAGTGATGATATGTTCCTGATGCATCAGCAAATGTCTGACGCCAATCAGCTTGAACTGAGTCATCAGATACCTAATAAAAGTGAATGGCAGATGTCATTTTAGGTAGAAGTTCTAATATAGTTGCCAATAGCTTTGATGAAACAATCTGTCATAGATACTCCGTAGATAATTCCACTAAAACCTCAACCACTGTAGATTTTACAGGATAGAAATGTGCAAGTCACACCTCATATTGAAAGGCGGAGTCAGCAACACAAAACCAGCTCGTGCAACGAGGTTCTCTGCGCATGCGCTTCAATTCTTTTAGTTCCTTGAATTCTCGAATAACATTTCTTCTACAGTCTCTGCAGAATCTCTTGCTATCAAACCTGATATAGATATGGTAACACATCAGTAAAAAATAAAAGCATAGAGCATCCTTTGAAACATACAATTGTGTACATGTACATAGGGAAAAAGTGATCTCACCAAATACTATACAACTTTGATGCAAAGTTTCATATATATTTTCTGATGGTGACAAAATAGATTAAATTGTGCTAGTAATGAAATAGTAGGCATTGCTTTTATGTATTCAAATGAACATTAGAAATATGTTCAAAAGAGAGACAAAAAAAATGTATTTCTATAATCTAACTGCAATAGAACAAAGAGCCATTTGATGATAGAAAGCAGCAAGTTCTCTGACCCAGTAGAACAAGACAGTAACAGACACAACGTAAGAAAATTTAAATAAACAGTATGGAACATAAGGTTATACTTAATATTTCATGCTGACAGAAAATGTAACTCCAGAAAATACACTTAAATGCTATTTAAACCAGCATTAATCTAAAAAACAGTGAAGTGAATCTATAATAGATTAAGTTTTTCTTATTTATATAAAAAATATATAGTTAACATTCTAACCCACCACAGTGCCTTTGTCAAAATCCCTCTGAAGGTCCCAAAGCCTCCTTGTCCATTATTTATATCCAATACACTCTTCTTCAAATTCTTTTCTTGTTTCTTGGTCGTTCTTAGCTCAGGTTCCATTAATTACGGATCTCATTATACTCCCTCCACTTGTGTTTTTTTAACAAATCCCGTAACAAACAAACAACATCACAATCAGAAAAAGGACAGTAACGTGTTGGCTAAATTATCGCCCTAAAACTTAATGAAAAATATTAATCACCACATCATTTGAGTAGAGAATAATGTCAAGTTTAAATCCTAACAACAGCTCACCTGTTAATTTATCTTCTCGTAATTGGATGAAAAAAAACTCTCACATAACATAACCAGTTTTTATCTAGATGTCCATATCTGCACTCCACAAAGTCCCAAAATATCTAATTGCCTACAACAAAATCATCCTTTCTCGTCCAAACTACTTGTGTTTACAATCCACAAGTACCAAGTATCCAATTCCTAAACTTCGCAATTGCATAAATAATGGAGTCTAATAACAAACTGAATCATTCCAATTCTCCAGGATTTTACATTACAATAGTTCTAGCAAGAACAACAACTGTTTCTGGACAACTTTTAATCATACAATTTCTAATCTAAACTATCACAAACAAGAATCAGGTCAAAACCTTCAATATCAGATGGGCTTTGCCAGGAAATACAATTAATAGATTCATCCTTTGGTTGACCATGGGTAAATAACTCTGGGGCAATATAAAAGCAGACAGTTAACACACATTCAACAAAGAATGAAAGACATCACATTACTAACTGAGATAGAACACGCAGCTCTCCCCTCAAGCAGCCTATCCATGATATTTCTTTTTTTCAACCAATAAATCCATGAATCGCTACAACATTTCTCATAACATTTCCCATTATACGACATAGTCATGTAAAAAACTTTTTCCATTAGTACAGCACTATATTTACTCATATTTACTGCATTTGGAGTATTCTGCTGGACAATTTCTTTAGCTTCATGCCTATATGATAGATTCCCCGTTCAACTTTTCAAGCACCAAAGGCAGCTCAATTGTTCTAAAAACCAACATATAGCTAGTTGAGTTCAAATCACTTGTACAGAATGGGTAAAAAATCAAACCCCCAAAATCTTTATTTTCTTATTATTTCACTGACTCTTTTGACAGTGATCTTATCACAGACAGACACACTCCAGAAATTTATTGTAAACCTTTCAAAGGAACTTTGCATGTCAATTTCAACTGTATGACCAGATTGTAATAATAAAATTTATATTATTAGTAACAATCCTCACTCAACTAACTGTGAGGAATGGGCAAATGGATAGATACCTGTACATAAGTCTCTCAATAAAATCCTCTTCTTTCATTCTTAGAAGGGAAAGTCGTGTTTCCTCTCCCAGTGCTGACCAAAAATCTAGTAGTGTGTCACATGAAAGTCTGGCAGTATGCAAGGCACATGTTTCTCTTGTACCATGTCCTCTACCGTAACTGGCTATTCCTTGGCTTATCCAACCACGGCCTCCCCCACCACAGGCATCAGGATAAAGAAGTTCCCTTTCCCGCTCCCTGGAACGTGCCCCATCGAATACCTAACACATGTGAAAAAGTTTAGCTACCAACAGGGAAAAGAATGGCATAAGGATCCAATATAAATGAGCCACACTTACAATTTGCAGTCCTTTCAAAGACTTTGAATACAAGTAGCAGCTCATTAGCGTTAAAGAGCCATCACGTGCTGTAGTCAAACCTCCCCAAGGATGGATTGATGGATCTTGGATTTCATCTTGACATCCATTGATAATGCTTAATCCTTCATTGTTTAGCTTTCGCAAACCTCCGGATCTGTTGCAAGGAAAGTGGCCATCCACCCCTTCTTGTTGCAAAGATTTCCCATGAGTAGCAATCTGCAGAAAACCTTCAAGAAGTAATCCATTACACCTGGAGCAGTACATATTTTTACGAGCTTGCTCAAAAAGGGATTGCTTGTCTATCCTCAACAATTTTTGCCGAGCTTGCAGTGACAGCTCACTCCAAAACTGTATCACAAAAACGTAATAAACCAATAAGAGACGATGTAAGCATGTCAAAGTTGAATTTTTATCAAGAGAACAAGGTCAACGTCAACTATGTTCACTATCATTGATTTGCTTGGAAGGTTGGATATGACAGAGACATAAATACAACACAAAATAGAACAAGATTTAAATGGCCTCCACGACTATGTTTCATTACAATCCTTGATATTGTGAAATATTGTTTATAAATATGGTTAATGCAGCCACAATTGTGGCCATGAAGCAATTTTCAAAATCCAAAAACAATGCGTAGCAAGAGTATACATGCAAGAACAATAAGATAGTAAGAAAAAAATTAAATCTACAGTGAGAGAGAGAGAGACATTATTGTTTCAACATTTTAATTGTTATGAAGACATAAAATAATATGTCTCATTATTGCAGTAGTGTACCATCCCTATTAGTGTAAAGTTTAAAAAATAAATAAAAGTTAAAAACCGGGAGGACATGGGTAGAAGTATCTGTAATTGTCCCAATATCCTGTACTTTGAAAACCATTTTGAAGTTCGTCTGATTCATTGTTGACAATTCATTGCCCAGCTAGGAAAATATATTCCAGGAAAGGAGTATGAAAACTTTGCAGATATCATTCAATGGGCAACACAACAAAAGGAACAAGTAACAAAAAAAATTGTGTTAAGAGTCACTGAAATGACATTTATCAATCAGAAAAAATACTGAAAGTAATCAAACTAGTGTTCCAACAGAAAGATCCAATATAAACCCAACCAAACCACCACTATTAACACAATAACCAATCTAAAACAGTGATTCCACCACAATCCAAAATCCAATAAGAAATAAAAAATAAAAACTATAAAATGTCAGTACCTTTTGGAGTTGATTGTAGCAAACATCGGTGGAATTCTTCGACCAGAATCCATTTGAAGAAACTGTACACTGCGTCCTCGACGAGTCATTAGTGAGTTGTTCATTCCTTTGTGCTAATCCCGGCATTTTCAAAACTCCTCGATATTCATTCACAACTCATGACAAATTAATCTATTGTGAAATTCACATAAATCAGATACGAAAATAAAACAAGCTGAGAATTAATAAAACGCAACCAGAACTAAACAGATAGATCGAAATGAATATTTTTATAAATTAAAATCGAACCGGAGAGATTATTGTTTGAAGGAACACCCAACCACGATCGAAGATTCTGGAGAATTGGGTGTGAGAGAGAGATAAAGGCGCAAGGGTTTTTGATCGATGGGGATTGAGACGAAGAAGATGAGATTTGGGGTGTGAGCGACTGCCTGTGTGAATGAATATAATTTTGTGGAGAAAAATAAAATGAAAATTTGGCTTTTTGGTGCATTGGTAATTAGAAATGCTGCTACTCTCTTTATAGGCGCGGTTAAAAACTCAAAAGCAACAACAAAGCCCATTCTTTGTTACTTATCACCTGGTATTGTATAAATTAGGTAGTACCATCATATTAAAATAATTAATTAGGGATTATAAATCATAATTCACAATTTCTATGAAAAAAAAGAAAGTCATCAAGTTGTGGATAGTGAAAACATAATTCATTGTTTAACAGAAGAGGATTTTCTTCTATTTTTTTTTTTTTATATATATATATATATATATATATATATATATATATATATATATATATTAAAATGAAATATAAATATTAATATATTTTAAGATTGTTATAACAAGAAACATACCATGTCATCATTTAATATGTATATTATTAACTTTTTATTATTTTTAGTTTAACAATTAATTTTGAATTTTAATTCATACATATATAATTTAATTGTGTTAGTCACATAAATAAAGTGAAAGGACAAAAATAAATAAAAAATAGCAATTAAAAATCTACTAAGGAAAAAAATATTAAAAAATATATAAATTAATTTTTTTTTTGCACAAATATGAATTATTTATACATAAAATTATATCATCAATTATGTTATAATTTTTTTACGGGTGAATTGGACTTTCTTTTTTTTAAGATTTATAAAAACTTTCAAATCAAAATCTTGATTGAATCATCTATGAGTGAAAAGGTAAAGAAAACATAAAGGAGTACATTATGAAAATGTCTAATCTCAGGTCAAAACTAAAAAAGCATTATAGTTAGAGCTATATAATGACTTGCTTGTGCACCTAGTTTTAGTTCGATTCTTGAAACTATAAAACTTCTCATTAAACTTGGGAGGAGTTCAAGGTGAGTTATAATACTTAGAAAGATAAATGGACCTTGAATTAATTGATTTCTCACTGTGTGCAAGAGGAGGAAAGGCAGCAAAGAGAGAAGATTGAAAGTGCTCATAGAGCGTCAAACTTTCAGAATAGGAAGAGAAAGAATAATAAGGATGCTGCATAAAGGACTTCTCAGCAAAAGAAAGTAAAAAAGGATAAGAACACACCTACTTGCTTCTTTTGCAAGAAGTCTAGACACATGAAGAAAGAGTGTCCCAATTACGCCTCATGACGTATAAATAAAGGTAATTTTCTCCTTTTGTTTGTTCTAAAGTTAATTTAGCTTTTGTATCACATGATACTCGGTGGGTAGATTTTGGAGCTACTACGCACATAAGTGTATCCATGTTGGGTTGCTTTTGAAGTCGACCGCCAAGTGATAATTGAAGATTTATATATGTGCGATGGCAACAAGGTTCACAATAGAGGATATTGGAACATTTAGATTACAGTTGAAAATTGGATTTTGTTTAAATTTATTTTAGACTTTTGTTATATTGTCTTTTAGGCAAAGTTTAATTTATATCTTTAGTTTGGAAAATTTTGGTTTTTCTTATTCATTTGAAAATAATAAATTAATTCTCTATCAAAATTGAGATGTTATTGGTTCTGGTTCTTTAATTGATAATCCAGACTTACTAGATGTAGTAGGTTCAAATAAAGAAATTTTTTATATTAATTCTCATGGTACGAAGCATAAAATAAATGAGAACTCAGTCACCTTATGGCTTATGGCATAAACATTTAGGCCATATCTTTACACAGAGAATTCAAATACTTATGTCAAACTTTGAGGTTTGCATTGAATGTACTAAGAGTAAATAAACAAAATTTAGAAAATTAGAAGCCCTTTACTTTGAGGTTTGCATTGAATGTATTAAGAGTAAACAAACAAATTATAAAATTTAGGAGTTGAAAGGACTAAGGGTGTTTGGAATTAATTCACACATATATTGTGGACCATTCCCTACAACATCATGGAATGGGAAGCAATATTTGATTACTATCATAGATTATTATTTAAGGTATGACTACCTATTTTTAATTCATGAGAAGTCTAGATCCCTAGACGTTTTTAGATCTTTTGAAGCTGAAGTTAAGCTTTAACATGAAAAAAAAATTAAGGCTATCAAATATGATTCTAGGGTATTGTTAGAAATTTTATTTTTAATAATTAATCTGTGTTATACATATTATTTATAATATTTATATTAGTTATTTATGTTTAATTTGACTCATAAAAATTAATTTCATTTTAATGGGTCTTTAGACTAGTAATGGTAAAAACTTATATGGACTTAAATAGGTGAAAATCAAATTTTGCTGGTAAGGAGTTAATGGGAGCCCTATAGGCTTACAATCAGAAGGATGGTCAAGGTCATTGGCGGACCTTAAGAGGAACTAACGGGGGCATGAGCCCCCATTTTTTTTTTTTACATTTATATATTTAATATATTTTTTTAAAAAAATTAATATATATATATATATATATGTAAGAAAAAATATTTTCCTTTTGTTGTCCATATTTATTTTTAAATTTTTTTAATTTTACCTTTTAAATATTTTTTAAATAAAAATAGTTATTTTATTAGTATTATATTTTAAATGATTATTTGTTTAATTTTACAATTTTTTATTTGATTACTATTTTAAATTTAATCATTATAAAAAAAATAATTATAGTAAAATTACAAAAATTATTTATATTTTATTTTATAATTATAATAATAACATAATTATAATTTTATTAGTATAAAATAAGTAAATACAATGTTTTTAGTTTATATAAATATTTTGAAATTACTCTTTGGATTCTTGTTTTTGTTCAAAAACAATAAGTTGGTCTTCCAGTTTTTCTAGTCTAAGTTTGGTCATCATTTTTTTTAAAATGATGCATTTTGTCATTTTTTTCGTTAATTTCTTGAATTGGATGAATGTTTTTTCATCAAAAATGAAGTTGTGAATAAAGATGGTTTGTTTTGTTGGTGTAATCTACATAATCCTCGTGTCAATTTTGATGAAAATTTTTTGCTCTGCTTAAAAAATTTTAACGAAAAAGATCAAATTGCATCAATTTTTAAAAAATTCAGACCAAATTTAGACTAAAAAACTCTAGATGACCAACTAGACATTTTTTAAAGAAAAAATGAATAAAAAAAGTAATTCAACCAAAATTTTGGCACCCCCAAAATATTGGTCGAAGATATGCCACTGGCTATGGTCCACTAGATGCCAAATTAGGAGCACACGTCGTCACTTTGTCTCTTTACCAATAGAGGAATATCAAGTCCTATTAAGGAATTTGGGGATTTGACTGAGGAAGATCATTGCATCAAAAGACTATTCCACTACAACCTTCGGTCAATACCAAGATGGAAACATGTTTGTTTTAGAATACAAAGATATTGATAATCTGATGCAATGCTTGTTTGTCTTGTATTGATAATAAAGAAATATTATTAAGATTAATTGCAACAATTACGCGTTATAAGATTTCATTGACTTCCTCCTTCAAGACCACACAAATACTAGGTGTATCTCTTCGTGCAATTCTCTTGGTACTTTCAATTCCTCTAACCAAATGATCATTGGGAGAAATATAATAGGTTAAACCATATGTTAAACCTCTCCCAGAAGAATGCCTCTGCGGAAACATGTTGCATTGCTCAAAATTGCTAGATCCTGCAAGAAATATTAATAAAACAAAACAATAAAATATACTGAGGACCTCACCACTCTTCTAAGTGTTTCACACAAATTTCACTCGTGTATCACACTTATAGGCTTTCTACCAAAAGTACTCTTTTGTCTTTTTTAATTCAAATTCCCTTTAGCGCTTGGTAAAGAACTTTAGTAGCTTAAAAAATAGTGAACAAACAATGTGAAAAACATTGAGATTTAAATCTTCACTCAAGAGGTCAAACAAAATACAAAATTTTAGACAAAACTTAAAATCTTAAAAAGACACAATAAAAAAATTAGAAAATAATAGCACTATCAAAAGGAATTAAATGAGACAACGTGAAAACTCTAAAAAGAGGACTGAAAGCAAATCAACAAATGAAACAAACCATAAGCAAAAATAGTGCAACAAAAACACTACATGCACTCTTCAATTTTACTTTTATTTTTTTGCTATTGGATCCTTACGTTTTCTTTTACTTTTCTTTCAATAATATTTGTTTCCTTTTGACTTGGATTCACTATTCTTTCTTTTCTTTTTAACTTTGCAGTTCAAGACAAATAAAGAAAACCAAACAGAATGCCCTTAAAACACCAAAATTTATGCAAAATCAAAGTAAACAACTAATTGTAACTATAATTAAAAGAAAAACACAAAAATAGATAATTCTCATGAATCAAATGTACAAATACACAATTTAAACAAACAGCATGAAGAACACGAAAAAATTAAAAACTCAACGAAATTAGATAAAACCGTAAGCGTTTCGCTCCTTACAAAATTCTAAGAACAATAAACCGAACATAATTTCAAAACAAGCACATATGACAAAAAAATAAGATAAAAGAGGATATTCAAACAAAAACAAAACCTTGTTCTAGATACCAAATGATATTATCCTTTGAAGAAAGAGTACGATCGTTACTAAACTTTAATTCCCTTTGTAAAATGATTAAATGAATAAGATAATATCAAAAGATATATAAGAAGAACATATAATAAGACAGGGATGAGAGAGCCACAATCTAACAGATTGATAAGTAAAGTGAAGATTCACCACAAATAGGTCACTCTTTGATAACGCCACAATTAATAAGATTAATAAGTCAATGAAGATTAGCCACAAAGATATCAATCTTTAATAAGAACCTAAGGCTAAAGCCAAGAGCTAAAAGAATCCTTTATTTAATAAACTCAAATTCAGTATATTACTAAAAGTGTTTACATCAACTCTTGGTACCTTTATATATAGGTATATGAGTTTAAAAAAACTTAGAAATCCTATAAGAAAGACCAAGTCCAAAAACATAAAAACATAAACTAATTTGTAAAAGAAAATCCAATGCCAATGATTTCTCGACAACGGTGGTGACTAAGTTGGAGGAGGAGAAGGATAAAGATAAAGAGGAAGAAGAAGAAAAGGAGGAAGGGAAACATGAGGAGGAAGAGGAAATGAAGAGGAGAAAGAGGAGGAAATGAGTTGAAAGTGGTAGCAACATTGGACATGCAACCAGGAGGAGAGGAGGAAGAAGATTCAATTAAAACATTTATCAAAGATTTTTTCAATTATCAAAATTCATAGGTAATTTTTAACTTATATTTATTAACAAATTTACCGTCATCTGTAATTATCGACAAATTTCATAATTCATCTATAAAATTTTGTGTTATATATAATATGTTGAAAAACTCGATTTACCCATAAAATTTAACTATTATTGACCGATTATGTTTTTCGGTAATAAACAATTTATAATATTAATGTACAGATTTTCTTATAATGTTTTTCGATAGTACATTATTATATTTACTATTTTAATTGAATATTAAAAGATATTTATTACGAGTAGGTTAAGTTGATTTCAATTATGTTGAAAACATATATGACATAATCATTTTTCTTAAAAGTAGCATATTACATCATAAAACTTGAATCAACTTAATCCATACAATTAATATTATTTGTAGATTTTTACATCGGTTCAAGTTTTAATTAAGATAAAAAGTCTCTTAATATAATATTGAGTTAATTTTAATACAATTGAGTTGTTTTAAAGAGTATATAACATTAATTGTGATATTAACTCATGTTGCATGTCTCACTTTCTATATCAATTAAAGTTTGATATAGAATTTTTTTTATTATATATATTGGTGTAATTTATATCGAATTTTTAACAAATATAAAACATCCTTGTAATAAACATCTAACTAATTTGCTGACTATCACTAAGATAATAAATAATTATTATTTGCAAGTACATAGTAAATCATGAACTTTTGAAAGTCAAAATTTATTGACATAATTAAATGTTGTGAAGTGAAAAAGGTCAAATAAATGTTTTTTTATTAAGAAAACACATATAAATACAATTACTATTTTTAATATTATGTATCACCCGAAAATCTGTTATAAAACATTTTTAATTATAGTATGAACATTCTTTTTAAATAATTAGTCTTCCTTTCTCATCTTATTTACGAATTATTTTATATACAAAAATTATAAAAATTATCTAGCTCATTCTTCACATAAATTAATCAAAATATATTCTAACTATATATATTTTTATTATATATAAAAAAAATATATATATATATATATATATATATATATATATATATATATATATATATATATAACTCATTAAAGTTGTTTCTTCCCTGGTAAAAAGTTCACAACAAACTGTTTGTCAACTAATTAAACATATTCCACATTTACATTTTATATTACAAATTTTAATCATTATTTTCACATTATAACCATTTGTCTATTTATTTATTATATATTTATTATTTATTTATTGATTTTGACACGCGTTACCACTATATTTTTCAATTAAAGTTCATCTATTCTTTTAGTTAATAAAATATATTTTGATGAAACTAAATTAATTATTAAATAATCAAGTTCTATATAAATATTTATTTTATTAAATATTAAATAACGGTATCATTATTTATATATAGTAATGTGTGTTATAAATTAAATTTGATAATATTGAATGAAACATTCTATTATCCTCTATTATACAATATATTATAAAAAAAAAATCACAAATAAATGTGACATGTTGACATCTAGTATTTATAATTTGGTTGGTTTTAATTTTTATCGAAACTTATTCATATTAAATAAAAAAATTAAATGAGGTTTACTTTGGTTTTAATTTAATATAGAATTTGAAATAAAATAAGTCAATGTTCTTTTTGTTTGGTTTGGATAACTTTTGCTGTTATCATAAAATTTCTCACATTTTTTACGAAAAGAAAGTGCTTCACAATTTATAATGCAAAATTTTCAAATGAAAATATATGTTGTATATTTTTTTAAACAATTATTTACATATTTAAAATTTTAATTTTCTAAATTAATTACATATTTTAGCATTTAAAATCTATTATATAAATTGTATTATCATGTTTTGAAAATATATTATAAATGCAATATAATTAAATTTAATGTAATCTTAAAATATATATAATCCCAATTTGAGTACAAATGTCTTATTTTATAATTAGCTTGTCTTGAGTGTTAGTATGAATGTCGAAATTAGTTGGTCTAGGTCAAAGAATTGAGACAAATTGACTCATGTCTAAGAATCAAGTCGACACTATAAGAAAAGTTTTAAATAATGATCAATTTTAGTACAAAAAATAATTAGTCACTATACTGACCAATTTAAATATTAATTTATAAATTAAAATTTATTGGTAACTAAAACAGTGATATTATTGGTAACTAGTGGTAATACCAATTTAGATACCCAAGTCGAACCAAGTCGACCTAGGCCTACATGGTGTTGAGTCTGCAGGGTCTAGTCAAGTGAAGTCGATCTGAGTCTAAATTGACTAAAGTTAGCTCTGGTCCATGTTGATGTGAGGCAACCCAAATTCAAGTTGAGCGAGTGAATGAAACTCATATCGAACATGAGTCAGCTTGGATCTAAGTCAAGTAGAGTCAATCTGAGTCATGTCTAACAAACTCAACAATCAAATATATTTAGATTGATCTATTGGATCTAATTTAATTTATAATCTAGATTTAATTCGTTTTTCAATCATACAAATGATTAATATTATTCATGAGATACATTGAAAGTGCTTCTATATCAAGTGGTTATATATTATTAAATTGTGGTTTGTCCTAATTTTAGGGGTCTTTGTAAATGATTTTTTTTTCTTCCTTCTAGTACCTCAAGTTTGATGTATAAAGGTGATTTTAGCAAAGTTTAAATCTTAGACTAGCTGGACTACAAGATGTAGTTTATGCGTGAGTTATGTTTTAAGGGTGTGGGTCATTATGTTTGATCTGTCAACTTTATGTGGTTTAAATGTTAATGAAGACCCTCAAACATTTAAACATTTATAAGTAGGTGTGTTAAGAATCCAAGTGTGAGTTTATTCCCACATTGATTAAAAATGAAAAAGTAGAGTGCTATATAAGGATAAATATTCATAAACTCATTACCTAAAGTCTTGGGTTGAGAATGATGTCCATATCTTGTATGATTGGACTTAGGTCTCATTGATGTTGTATCTCTCGTAAGGAGTAAACCTGTTTCTCTTTAGACCTAACAAGGTGCACTGAGAGATAGAAATGGACATAGTAGTATGATATGAGCTTAACTATTTTATTTCTTTCTTCAAGTAAACATTTATACATGTTTTTTATATTTAGTGTGTTGGATTATAGCACGTTCTTAATTATAGTCTCATCATCCTTAATTATTTTTCTTTATCTCCAATGTCGAAAGTTCGTCACGTTTCTAAATTCTTGTGGTTCTATAATCTTGTGGACAACGATTTGAGTCAGAGAAAACAAATGAAATCTCTCTTTTGAAGGGTTCTAACTCTTTGAGGTAAAATTTTGAGATAGATAAATAGTTTTGCATCATATATTAATTGTGGATTGTGTTAGTTGTTTAACTAATAAAACTATGGTACTTTTCTAAAATGATCCCAAACATTTCGAATTTAGGATTTTTATCTAACACAACAATTTTGCTTGAAATGTGACGCAATTAATCCTATTGACGACGTAATTAAGAAGGAATTGATTGAATTCGCTTTTTCTTAGTGAGTAGTAAGTTTACCTACTCATGATTTTGAAGTGTTTTCAGAAAAACAAATAATTAGTAAACAAGTTATTTGGCGATTTTAGTTTCTACTAATAGTTATGAAGGAAGAATAATATTTATAAAGACTCCAATTGAGTTGCTTATTTTTTATCCTTGGTTATTAATGAATGTTTTAAATAATTTTGATATTGATGTACACTTTTTCACTAGCTATATCAATAAGATAATATTATATAATTTTGTGGATATTAAGTAAATCATTATTTTCTTCCTTGTAATATTTCAATTTTGATCTCTAATGATGTTTTTAATAGATACATCTTAGACCAGCTAAACTATAAAGATATGGTCTTTGGTTTTGAAGCTTTTCATCTTCTTGGATGATTTCCTCGTTCATTAGAGATGACAAAGATGTTTTTAGATTTGTAATGATATTGAATTTAAAGTGTTTTATATTTTCATAATTATTGTACGTTGACTAATTTAAGATTGAAAAATAGATAATGATATTATATTATGTATTTGATTATTAGTTTGAATTTTCCTTTTTTATAATAAGCATCAACTACCCATGTTTCGAGTTGTTTAAATTATTTGGAAGTTGACTTTATTTTTATTTATTTTTTCATGAGTTTGGTTTGATCTTTCAAGTCTTTGTATTTTTAATAAAAAAAATTTATGTGATAACAAATAATAATTATTCTTTGGAGTGTAAATAGTTGAGAAGTACATAATCATGCATGATTTTATTTTTAAAAAATTATAAAGATATATATGTGTGTTAATTTTAATTTAAGAATTAATGCATTGTGACAATTTCATAATAAGTAATTTAATTATTCATTAAACACAATTTAAATAATTTCATTCAATTTTACTATTATAATGTTGAAATTTCCATACACTACTATAAGATTTTGAAGTATCCTTATTTATTTATATATAAACTACTAGAAATTCTCATATTACATGATATTTTTTTTTGTAAATTTGTTAAAAATATTTGCAATAAAATACTTTTTTCTACCTCTTTTTTAAGAATCTTAATTGACAGATAATTCTTTCGTGGGTAATTATTTCTTACAAAATTATAAAATTTACAAATATTTTCTACCAACGTCGAAAAGTGTTTTATAAAAATTATTTTACAAAATAATTGGTAGCAATTTCTTGCAATTTTTTTTTTCTCAACCAAATTTATAAGTATTTTCCACGAAAAAAAAATTTAAAAGAAAATTAGCAAGAAATATGAGTTTTTAAGTAAGGAAAAAGTTATTTTGACACCATCATTTTTAAATAACTACCATTTGACACCAACTTTTCTAAATAAAATATTATTATTTAAATAAAATATTAATTTATATGAGTGTCAAATGGAAGTATTGGTGTCAGACTACCACGTACTTTTTAAGTAATGATAGAGAGAGTTTATTATTAAAGCTATCAAAAGTTTATTTTAAATATTAAAACATTATATAACTAACATTGATGTTAAAAGCTTAATATTCATTAAACACAAAAACTCGTTGATTAAATTCACTTGCACGGATGACTGATGTAAAGTTAAACTTACCACAAATAAGATTTATTGTCAAGTGTTTTGATATCCATAATAGTCAAGCATAAAAGGAGATGAAAGATATTTTGAACTAACACCTGATTTTTTCTGAATTTTCATTTTCTTACATTTGATTATCATATGCCAAATTTTGGTCTCCATCATTCATTACGTGTTCAAACATATATGTTTCGAAACAAATGCGAGAGCAAGCAAACCAAATAAACTTTGGCATAGCATAATATACAATCATATGACAATGGAAGCAAATCAACTTCATCACTGTGTTACAAATTGCACAAAAATCTAATAACCCTTAAATGAGATCACAATGTCAAGCATGAGGTTCAGGACCAGGCGGTTTTGCATTGAGAAGTGGCTGAAGAGCTTTCACAACAATCGTCATGTTTGGTCTGAAGTCAGCTTCATACTGAACACAAAGCGCTGCCACTGCTGCCAACTGCATTTATCCACTTCTAATATTCAGTCACAACACACACATTACCATGAATAATGAAAACTATACAAAACCTATGACAATGTTCTTTATTCTTATTTTAACTGTTTGGTTACGGAAGAAATATGAAGTTAGAAAAGAAATACCGAAGTTCAGAGAAGTGGTTTTATAAATTTAAGTTTGCATATAAACCTTGGCAATAGCCTTTGGTGGATACTCGTTGTTTAGCTTAGGATCAACACATTGTTTCACTTTGTCCTCGCTCAGCCTTGGAGTTGCCTGGAACAATAAAAGAAGAACAAATTATTATGATTGTAATATGGAGAAGAAAACCAATTAAGGTTATCAAACAAACACATACCCAAGTTACAAGACTTTGTTGTCCTTTCGGCATTGTGTGATCTACTGGTTTTCTTCCAGTCAAGAGTTCTAATAGCACAACACCAAAACTGTAAACATCACTTTTCTGGGTTATCTGCCCAGTCATGGCATACCTGAAGATGAAAGTAATCATTTTAACATGGTATTGTTTGTTTCTAACAACAAAGGATAGTGTTTGGATGGGATGGAATGGAACATGAAATTATTGCTAATAGTTGAAGACACACTTGTCTAGAAACAAATATGTTTCAGTATGCATTTAAGGTTATGGCTAAATGTTTAAGAAGGTTTCATTGAGGGCATACTCTGGAGCATGATAGCCAAATGTTCCCAAGACTCTTGTTGAATGTAGCCGAGCGGCTGTATCAGAAGACTGATTTGTCAAGCTAAAATCTGCTATCTTGGCCTCATAGTCATTGAACAGTAAGACATTGCTGGATCTAACATCGCGATGAACAATAGAAGGTTGAACCTTTTCGTGAAGAAACTCAAGTCCTTTTGCTGCACCAAACGCAATTTTGGCTCTTTGGTTCCAATTTAGAACTGGACCAGGTTCAGCCCCTTGTACACCCTTCCTTCCTGATGGCAGTAGCAAAAGCCTAGAGTTCAGACAAAGAACCAGAAACTGTTTTCTTAATAGAACAAACACATGTCTCAGTGTTGAACATACCATGTAACACGTCATGCAAAGAACCAAGGCCTGCATGTTGGTATACCAAAATTCTGTTTTCTGCCTCTAGACAGTATCCAATCAACTCGACAAAGTTGTCATGCTTCAGTCTTGAAACAACCGATAACTGCAAGATGAATAGTGAAATGTGTGAGAAGATATGATGAATGAGGAAATGGGTTTACATTCTCAGATCAAAAGGCATACCTGAGTGCCGAAATCGGAGTCAGGTTCTGGGGAAGAACTGTTATCCAGCTTCTTAATAGCAGCATCAGTTCCATCACTCAATTTTGCATAGTAAACCCGTCCGTAGGAACCTTCGCCGATGAAAGCCTTTGCACCAAAGTTATCTGTTAACCTATTTAACTCTTCCAATGGAATAGAGGGTATCTCAATCGGCAACACTTTCTGTGGGGCACTCTTTGCAATACCCCTAGGCTCTCCTCTAGCACTTCCTGTATTCACCCATGGTTACTGCAAATCATTATCCATAACCTTGCAGAGGAAAGAAACGTATTGCATAAAAAAGAGAATTACAAATATGAAGATGTTACCACCTCCTCCGCCGTATGTGCTACCCCTAGGTGGTGCAGTGTATTGGCTCGCAGGGGGGCCGCTGCTCTCCTCCTCTGCACCTCCGCAGCACAACATACTTCAGCTGGTCCTATCTGCACCTCTCAATAAGCCATATTCACAGAAACGATCGATGTTCAATCAATCACCTGAAACCATTTTCAACGCTCAAATTCTCCACAGACAATGCGGAAACAAGATAAAATCCAATCGCAACCACTTTTTCGTTCATCCACTACCAAAATCTCAAGAACGTGTTTTCGACAGAGGTGATGAACATGATCAATAAAAGAAAAGGTCAGATTTTTGTTCCTGTAGGATCAAACCACGAACAATGTAAATAACAAAAATTCTGTCTTTAACGTTGAAGAAAGGAAGCAGCAATAAATTTCTTGTTGAAGGAACGCAGAATCATGAATTGCTGACGGGAGAAAATCAACCCCACATACACGTAAAAGATTTAAACCCTCCTCGTGTATGAAAATCTAGAAGTGGAAGAACGACGACGTTATCTGGTTAATTACCTCAAGAAAGTTGTGATGAATCACGTTCTACGATGGCACATGCAATGAGTCGACGACAAAGAAGAATATTACGAAGGGAAAAATAAAAAGAGAGTGAAAGATTGGGAAATGCAGAAGGAGGAAAGTTTTGGAGTAGTTGGGTAAGTTTGGTGTAATGAAAGTTGGTTCGGGAAGAAAGGTGGATGTTATTGTTTTTGCCGGGAATGTCGGTTGGAAGATAAACAATTGTTGTGTGCGCCAACGTTGCTAGGGTTGTGTTGCACGTACGTGCCCCCACGATGGATGCATGTCCTTCGTTCGTTTCCTACTATTTTAGTGCTCTCTGTATTATATGGTTATTATTGTTATTTGTAAGTCTTCGTTATTATCTGACACCGAAACATGACGTGCAAATTATATGCTGGCAACTTCCTACGTACTTAACACCTTGTATTACGAGGTTTTTTATGTTTCCTTTTCGTGTCAATGATTGGATTTACCACTGCCTATCTGTCAATGTATCTTTTATCGGTTGTCCTAAACATGTGTTCGCCTAGGATTTTTAAAGATCTCATTACAAACAACATTTTGATGATGTCGGAATAAGTTTTTATGTTCCTTTAAAAAAAATGAAATTAATGTAGTGATGCTCATCAATGAAGTCCAATTGTATGAGATTATTATCATGATAACACTTGGATTGGATATGATTCATCATATATATATATATATATATATATATATATATATATATATATATATATATATATATATATATTACCTTCCAAAATGAATAAATAAAAAGGAATGGGTGTAATAATATATTTAAATTTTTCATGCCATAAGTTCACTTTTAATGAATTGTAATGTATTGAGGTGATACATTTTTTTAACTAAAGATTAAACTCAAAAAAAGTCAAGGAGGAGAAAAAGCTAAGAGGAAAACCTACAAGTAGGGATAAGGGATGAAGAAATGAATTAGTGATGGGATACAAGGGATGAAGATTCTTGGCACTATTTTCGCGATAATTCTGAAACTTTAAACTTTTCTATCTCCATTATCAAGGTTCTTGACTTTCCACATCTCTATACAGACTGTGAATTTTCCATTCAACTAACTTTTACTCTTCTTTTTGTTATTTTTCTCTGAAGGAGCTGATAACAAAAATTCTATGAAGGAAGACTGTGGCATATTCGTATATAAGTGCCCTTTTTTCAAGTGAAAACATTGAGACGTTGACTTTGTGACATTAAGGTATACTATATTTTCTTTATACAACATTTGATTAGTGTTTGGAAATGAGTTAACGTATTAGTTGTTGTATTCTATATACTCCCTTGTGCTAAAAGAACCCATGAGTAAAGAGAACCTATGAGCAAAAAGAAACTTTGAACAAAGAGAAAATGTTGAGTACAGAACACACATAAGAAAAAGTCAAATTAAATAATAAAGAAAGATCAAATGAAATTGGTAGAGTGACCCAGCGTGAGCAAAGAAGAGAGAAGCAAAACCTCGTGATAGAGATGAACCATAAAGATGTTGTAAAGGTATGATGAATTTTTTTGAGTTTGAATGTGGTGCTAGATTAAAGAAGTATTTTTTTTGAAACTTCACAAATCCTTTACACTATCACAATGTGTTTCTAAAATGAAATGAACCATAACTTTGGTCTTAGGAGTGAAACTTTTTTTTACGAAACTTTGTAAATCCGTGCTTACAAGGTGTTTGTAAAATTGTATGAACTAAAACATTATGCATTGGTCTAATTCTTCTTTGCTTTATTTAATAGGCACCATTTATGTTAATTCATTTTGATTTAGTAATTCAAAGTGACACACACACACATATATATTAGTAGCATTAATGCAAGAAAGTCTAAAAAAATTTACTCAACCGTGTAAGCTAGATTTCCAATATTCAGAAGAACATAATTTTGTCCAAAAAGGAAAGAAAGAAAGCTGGGCCAAATTGAAAGTAAACCTCACAACTAAGACACAGACTATAAGGAGATGAAAGAGAATCTATGGAGAGATAAGCAGACATAGTGCTTCATTCATTGTCAGAAAGCAAAAATCTTAAAACAATGGTTACATCTCTTATAAGAGCATTGTATTTACATCGCTCAATCTTCTCTCCATATACGACCACTGATTCTCAACTTCAACTCCTGTCTTTCTCCACCAGAAAAATAAAGAGCCAGGTTCCTCTGAATTATAAGTCCATCTTGACTATCTCGAACTTTTCTATGACTGTCACGAATGCTCCTTGGAATCCCTTGCCAAATAAGTTTGCGCCCATTTGCACCAACTTCTAAGCTGTAGCTGAATTTCTTTGCTTCATAGTCATCACCCATAAATCGCAAAAAAGCCATATACACTGGAGCTGAGCCAAGCTGAAATGCCTCAAAGTGCAAGCAGAAATGCCTTCCGAAACTATTAAAAACCTGCAAAAGAAAGAAAAAAGAAAAACTTCTCACATGTCAAGTGGGGTTCTTTATATTAGGCATGTGCTAGAAATTAACATCATGACAACATGCATTCAGAAAACCAAAGGTGGATCCGTATATCAACTTTAGACTTAAAGAAATGTTAAAAAGCAGATCAAAGAGGAAAACAATTCCATATTTCAAATTATTCATGAAAAGTCAAAAGACTGTGTCTACGTGTATGTCATGTGACCCAAGATGATTATAAACATTACTTGCACAGAATTAAAAATATTCAAGTAGAGTTTTTTTAAACAAACGTGCATGGCCATGTGCACACATGAAATTAAATACATTAGGGGATATGACAAAACTAACATGATGTAAGAAATGCCAGTCCATGAAAAATAGTACATCAAATCATCCAACATTCCAGCTACTACAATTCATTACATAACTTACAGTTAGCATCCATGTGGCATTCTCAACTTCATGAGGATTTGCTTTGACATATCGGTGATTGAAGGTGCATCCATCATGCATGTCAACCTTGTGATCATCCTTGAGATGGGCAACAAGAGTTGGAATGTCACCCATCACTGAGCACTCAGATCCAGCATAAGGGCAATTGTATGGACGAAATCCACAATTTTGCTCGTGCTTGAGCTTAGTATAGTAAGGGAATATATCATGACAACCTAGATTCTGATATCTGCAAGGAAGTTCCAATGATTCTGCCACTTTCTCCAAAGCCAAACACCTTATATTTCCAAGCTCATGATGGCAAGATGGACAGATGTTGTGGACTTCAACTTTACAGTGGCAACATAATGTATGGCCATTTGGACACTGAAACAAACATGTTCAAAATATTAGAGATTAAAAGAAAAATCCAAGACAGGACATATTCATAGTAAACATGAGAAGTGAGAATAATGACTAAAAAGTTTCAGACTTTCAGCATGTTTTATTGACCCTCATCCAACCGTCTTCTCTGTAGAATAGGCAGAACAGTACATGAGGATTAGATGGATATAGCCTTCAGTGAAAAGGTCCAACAACAACAACAATAAGGGTGTGTTGGAAATATGTTGAAAACATGAACAAAAAATCCCAATTCCCAGAGCACTTTACACAGAAGGAAGAGGAGGTGGATTGGCATTCAGTTCAACTGAAGGAATTCCAAAAACGCACTAAACTAGCAACACCTGAGTCATGTTTTCAAAACTATCTTCTTAGCATAAGCAATTCAACCATATATATCCATAGACATAGGCAGAATCAGCACTCTCATTCCCAACCTTTCTTTTGCAGGATGGGAAGGGAATCTGAACTAAATTAAAAAAAGAAAGTGGTTATAAACTTAATATTTGTATAGCTACTTCTGTACACTCCAAAATATTCACTGATGTCAATGAGAGAGTTAAAGACAACAGATGGGGAGCAGATTTGGATAGAAAATTATCGTGAAACTCACATTACTAAAGAAAAATTGAACAGACAGCTATGATCATTTAAATCTGTTCATCCTGATCACTGCATCAAGATCAATGACTAAACTTATCCCACTTTGTCAACGAAAAACAAGGTTGCGGAAGTGATATTATCTTCACATACAATACAGCCATCTTATAAGGACTATGGCGATAAAAATCACAATGCCACGATTTGTGTGTCTATATCTATTTCATTAATGCACCATGAATTACACACAGAAGTTTTCCACGCACACCAACATAGACCCCAAAAGTAAGAAATTGCAAGCACTGTACCTGGTGAATTGGAGGATACATTAAGTTCTTGCAAACAGAGCATCCAAGTAATTCGTACACCCCATTATTTGAACTAACTCCGTTCTTTCCATTCAACCCAACACTAGATTTTGTAGATGTATTGTTACTCTTGGCCTCAGATTTAGCCTTGCCTGTTTCATAGTCTGAAGACATCAGATGAGATTCAAGAACTTCTTTGAAAACACTGCTCCCAGGAGCCATTGCTAACCCAGATCTACAGTATTTCTTTCCAGATGACGAGAAACCAAAGCTCTTACTTTTATGAAATGCTACATCTGTTATACATTCAAATGATCATTGCATAAGAACTTACATAGTAGATTCCACAATAGTCAAATTTGATATTTTGTGATCCAAAGTAGTAGGGAGGGGGAAAAAGAAACATACAAGACTAATTAAAATGTCATTTTTCAGACAGAAGTATGAAAGTTTCAGGTAAGCTATACACACATGCAACAGTAACTAGATTAACTGCTAATTTAAGTGCTTGAGTACTTCTGGAAAACATCATGCAAATAATAAAGATATGTCTGAAATGTTACATAGTTAACCAAAATGCAAACTCAGTAAACCGGGCCTTCACTGTCAATAGATGATAACATGGATAAATTACTTACTAAATGACAATTTTTACAACAAGAAATAACCACAAAGCCTTTCAGATATGACAAAAATTATTCGTAGTCATTAAAGAACTGCAGCAGAATAGTAACTTTCTTTTCCAAATATCAAGCAAAAATCTATCAGTCAATATGCTATGTCATTACAAGATTATAGGAAGACAAGTATAACATACATTTGTTACCAAACAATATATCACTCCAACTGCTAAACTAATGTGAAATTGTTAAATCAATGTTCAAATTTCCGAAATGCTTGAAGTTGAGAAGGGTGAATAGAACAAATAACAGACAAACCAAAACTCATATATGTAAAAAATAACTTCTTCGTGTCCCGCCAGGCCACGGGAGGCTCATTGGGAAAATCCAAACCCAAATAATTTTTCAAGCACGTTCCTATTCACTAAAATTGACCCGTCCTAGTTCTTTGTTTTCTAATGCAATGACATTAGAACAAACAAACTGTGTTGCTTAATGACATCTAGCAGTTCCTGTGCCTTAACTTTTACACAAAAACTGAACCATTTGATCACTATTCTCCATCCCTTACCTCTTCCCTTAGTTAAATTATCCATTAAACAGATAAAAGCTAGCCAGAAGAAATGACAGACGCAACAGAAGAACCCAGAACTTCATTAACCAGCATAAGTAGCATGGCTGGCTTCGCCAAAGTACTTTCTTTTCCTACTCAATACAACCAATCAAAAATCAAAAACAAAAAATCCCAAACAACATCGGTTAAACAATTTAATATATGCAAGAACCAATCTCATACATGGAATCACAGAGCAACAAAAATCAAGCACATGACAGCCAAATGCATACAAATCTGAACACATACATTCAAAAACAACCACAAGATGAGAAAATCTAAAAAACTCACTAACAAACACATGAAAAAACAAATACCCAGTTGAGAATTCCGAGCCTCGACTGCGTGCGTGTGTGGGAAACAAAGCAATTGGGGCGAATAAGAGAAAAAATAAATAAAATTTTTTGAAAGCAGAATGCAAATGAAAGTAGCGATCGGAACGAGCTCCGGGAGTTACGGAGATTACCCCCTGCTATGGAGATTGAACAAAAAAGCGTGTCTTGTTGGTATGCAAATGAATGGCGAAAAATACTAACGTTTGTTCTTGTCCTTCTTCTGCTTCGAAATCGCAGAACTTCCTTGTATTGTGTTCTGTTTCTTCCTCCCCTGAATTATTATTATTATTAATTTTTGTATTATTATTAATTTGTTTTTTTATTTGGGTTTGAATTTTGAGAATAAAAAAATATTTTGGGGTCTTCGTCTCTGTTGTCTGGTCTCGCTCCTAACGATACGTTGCCAAGACAACAAGGTGGTCCAGTGACCCTTCCCGCACGCGACGTTTAAAAGCAAAACCTTTTTTTTTTTTTCTTCTTTTCTTGTCGAAATTTTATCTACCATTTTCTCTCCAACATGCCATTTTCCTCTAACTGAAAAGGTAAGAAAAAAAAAAACCTTTAATATTCTATTTTAATCTCACCTTCTCCTATTCTTTTATTTTGTTTTCTGTGTCATTCTCAACGTCTCTTTGAATTTGTTTGCATCAACATTCACATTTTAAATAAATAATAATTGTAATTGTATAAAAGAAAATAATATAAACAGATAGAAAAAAGTACACAATATATATCTTTGTAATAGTTTTACATTTTTTTCTCTTTTTCTTTGTTTTCTTCTTACAATTCCTTAACATCATACAAACACACTAACATTTGAAAAAAAAAACACAAGCACACGTGTAGCATGTGAATGAGAATGCTGTTTTTTCTTACTTTTTTGTACAGCAGTTATACAAAGTCATCTTCGCAATGAACAATAATTAGGATCAATAAGTGAGTTAGGTTGCTTGATTCCACTGAGAACAAGAATGAGAAAAAAAATAAAGAAAGAAATAAACATGTGAATTACTCAAATAAACTTCACTCTCATGAGGATAATGTTTCATTGCAAATTCTTGGTTAATTCTTATAAATTTAGATCAATTTTTTTCCTATTTAAAAGATAAGAGCTCACACGTACTTTTAAAAATAATTAAATTATCATAACAAATTAAAATTAAATTGAATTATGTTGTATGATATAAATTATGATTCATAAGTTAAAATTAGAGATAAGATGACGGACAAATTACCACAACTTAGTATATAAGATTACTATTTTGACTTCATCGATGTACTCTAATCTATTTTGTCTGGTAACTAACACTTGGTGGATTGTTATTTTTTAAATAAAAAAGTAAAAAGATTAATTTTTTCGTATATTATTTAATATATATATATATATTATATTTAAAATATTAATATTTATATATTAAAATTTAATTATAAATAATAAAATAATTTAAAATACATTAATTAATTAAATGCGTAAGATTAGGTGTATAAAATATGTCCTTGACCAATATTTTCAATAATTTTTAATAAATAAAAAATATATATTGAACTTATTTGTCTCTAATTAGAATATATAAAAAAAATGTTCTTATCAAACATTTTCTACTTACCTGAACTTAATGGAAAAACTGTTTAACTATTTTGGATGTATTTCATGTAAATAAGCTACAATAAATATCACTAAAATTAAGAAATATTTCACAACAAAAAAATATCTCGTTTAATATTAACTTGTAGAGTGATATATAATATGATCAATAAATTTAATATAATTATCTTAATGGAAGAGACTACAGTAATTTATATTTTAAAATTTTTAATAACAATGAAAAAAAATATTATTAAACCTAATGTTAATGTATAATCCAACAAACTTAGAAAAAATTGCACACATTGAACACTAGTGAAAATTTAAAATGAAAGATTGGTTCCTATTGTGAGTTTGGAAGTTAATGACAAATTAATGTAGATGGACCCTACCTTAACCACTCTTTGTCAGTAAATGATTTCACAATGCAGCCAAGAAAGAAAACAAAATAATATTTGGTAAATGTTAATCAAGTTGTTAAAAACAATCTTACTAATTAAGTCTACATTTGGGTTAAAATTAAAATTGAAAAATATTTTTATAATTTTTGTCATAAAACTACTTTAACAAAGTGTACCAAGTCAAATTCAATTAATAAGAGAGCATATGAGGTTGACTAAAGTATTTAGACTATCAAATAAATAAATAAATATGAAAGTTTATACAATTTTTTTTTTAATTTGGATTCTCGCTGATTTTTTTTGTTATTTCTCTATTGTACTCTCATAATACACTAATTACCACTAATTTTGATATTTTAAAATATATTAAAAAATATTTGAAATATTAACACGGTGTATTTTTAATATTCAGCAGAAGACAACAAAAAAAATCAATAAAAAATCTTGACTCGCTTTTTTTATAAATATATTTTTTAAAATGTTAATCACATAGTAATAAGTTAGTGAAATGTTAATAAAAATTATATTCACAAAAAGGATAAGTTATTCATCTTTTTTTAATACTCAATCTTATTTTAAGTGTATCTTAATAAATCTTTAAAGTATATATTGATCATTATTTTGATATGCACAAAAAAAATGTGATAAGAATTTTGTATGAATCTTTAACTAGAAGTAAAAAGAAAATTATATGAATAGAGATCAGCTTTATGTATGAGTTAAGATTTCATAAGGTTGATAGAAGATAAAAGTTAGTATGTACAGTAGTATTTGTCAAATCTATATATAAAGGAAGAAAAAAAAAATCAAATCTAAATACAATTAACATAAGAGAAAGACTGATAAAATTATTTTATTGTAAATGCAACTATTTATAATTTCTGAAACAATAATATTGATAAAAAAATATTAGAGAAAAAGTAATATTTAAATATTTCATCTAAAAATAAATTATTTTTATAATGAGGACTACGAAAATAATAAATTATTTAAAAAAATTAAAGAGTTGTACTATGTTCACATAAAAAAAACAAATTGTAACAGAGATGAAAAGAACACTTTTCATTTTCAAATATATGCATGAAACTCAAAAAATAAAAATTACTAATATAATATATGCGTGACATCCTATCTAATAAATAAATTATAGTAAATAAAATATCACGTAATTATAATATAAAGTAAAACATGTGATATAAAGTATATAAAAATTAATCTTTTACAATCATCCAAAATATAATAAAACGGAAGTACTATAAACACAAAATAATGTCATAATCATGTCTTAAAATATAAAATAGTTTGGCAAAAGGAATGTTTCACTGAGCAAAGAATTACAAATAACATAGTTTATTAGAAGATGTTTAAAAGATCAATAACAAATCTGCATAAACTAAACAATCGCATCCCCACCATCTGCATGATTATCAAGAGTTTTCGCATCTGCTCACACCAATATTGGTAATCATTGCAAAAAGAAAAACCAAACAAGAGAATAGACACATAGAAAAAGGGTAAGCTAGAGAAAAATATTTTTTAACACTGTGAATAAATAAACAAACTATTAAATTCAAGCAACATATAATAGCAAACAATTCAAAGACATTTTAACTCAATCATCCAGATACATGTAATGAGATCGGTCATTGATTGCTTGCACTCATGACCTCTACTACACACAAGGTTAGTTCGTGATCATCCAAGGCTATTATCTTGCCAAATATTAGGACCTCCTACTACTCTCACCTTATGAACTAGTCTACTCTATGTGAGTCTGACTGATTTATTAGAGTGTTAAGATGTAGCCTTACTTGAATCCTTATTTCATTACATACACTACAATAACACCACCATAAAGTCTCCTCAATAAACTCATGGAATTACGCCAAGCACATACCATATACATATTCTAACACATCCATTATCATTTCATACTAAGCATAATGAATCTCATTCTCATTACAACACATAAAACATACATGGCATCATACTTCATGCTTTAAGGGGTAAATTACTCAATCATGGAAGCAAACAAGTAATTAAACAATTATGTTGTCAATCTCACTCAAGCTAAAGAGCTTTCGCTCAAGCGACAAGAGTCTCTTGCTCAAGCTCAAAATCCTCGCCTGGATGACATTGCAAACAAAGAGCACTGAAACATCTACGAGTTTTCGCTTAAGCTAACCCATTTCGCTTAGGCGAGATTACTCTTGCTCAGGCGAGAGATCCTCGCTCAGGCGACAACTCGAGACAGAGAGCAATGACGAATTTCTATTATTCTCCCTTATACGAGAGTTTCTCATTTGGGCGAAAAACGCCTCACTTAGGCAAGAACAACAGATCCTCACATGCGCTCACCCATGCAAAGCCAAAACCAAAGCAAATACAATATACAATTCAATGCAGACATCAATACAGTAACAGAAAACACATACAAGGTTTAAAACAAACAAATCATTTTGAAAACTTATAAACCCTAACTTCTCTTACCTCGAAACTAGGAGCGGACTTGCGAGGAGAGGGAAAGCCTAGCTGAAGAGTACCACAGTACAACTGCAGCTTAAGAAGCTGATAAACAAGAACAAAGGGGAAAACAATAAGGTCTATGACCACAAATCCGAATCAGGCTACGAAACTAAAAAGAAAGGAAACAAAATGGTAGTCTTTAGTTCGACTTACATGGAGGAAAAAATGTCCCTTTAGCTCGAAGAAAGATTTTGCAAGGTCCCTAGCTCAGTTGCTGTTTCAGAGAAAGAAGAGAGAGTTGGAACTGTTTTGGATGCATGAGAAAAAGAGTAAAAAGCTAAGTAGAAAAGTTGAAAGGTTTTCTGGAGTGAAAACAAATGGGCTAGACTAAAACCTTTTACCAAAACTGACTCAAAACTTAAAAACGCAGAAAGTGAACTTTAATATATATATATATATATATATATATATATATATATATATATATATATATATATAATTGCAAAAAAAGTAATGATACAATTTTTTTTCATAAATCAAATTAATTATTTATGAATTGATCTTATTTTTGTTGTTATTTTAAAATCAATTTTATTCTTTCGTTATTTTGTAGCTTAATTTTATTTTTGTTATTTTGAATCTGTAGGTTTTTATATTGTGTTTGGTTTATCAGAAAAAAATGATTAAAATGAAACTATTCTTTTAGAATAAAGTTAAGTTACTTTCTAAATGAATTAATGTAAAAACAAACCTTTATTATAAGTGTTTCCGAAAGAGTGAATAAAGTTATGCAAAATAACCCCTGGGTAGTTTATTGAGTTGAATCAAGAGGAAAATGGATCCCACATTTATTCATTGTCCATGCTATTCTCACCCCATTTTCACTAAGTTTACATCTCCCTTTATTTTGACCAAATATGCTTAATGGATTTTTCATCGCATATTTTCACCCAAAGGAGATTTATTTCTACTGCGTATGAATAAAAAATAGGTAATAAAAAGTCATTTATATCTTATTTTGTAGATTGCTAGGCCTGTGTCTGCCAATAAACATAAATTATTTTTAATTAAAAAAATATTTTTTATATTATAAATATTCGTTATGATAGAAGTGAAAAATATTTTATTGTATAGAAACAATTTTCCTATTAGCTAATTTATTTTCCTCAACTTTGAAGTAACTGCAAATTCAGAACTTAATTCAAAACCAATCAATCATTAAAAAAAAAGTGTGAGCATACAAGATAGTTTATTTACAATAAAATAATAGTGTAATTTGCCTACATCATGATTCCATTTAAAGTGAACTCTTTAAATTGAATTAAATTCATACATAGCCTAACCACTGACCAAACCTTGTAAAAAAGAAAGCTTTATATCTCAACCAATCAAAATTGAAACCTAAGTTTCTTTCTCTTGTTGTGTTGAATACAAGAGAAAAGGTGAAACCCAGTTAATTCATGGTAATCTGAGAAAAACTTGTCAGGAAAACGCAAAATTGATGTGAAGAAGAAATTGAATCCCAGAGTGGAGATTTTCAATTCTACAGTTGCTACTGTTGCTTTGAGAGTGTAGTTGAGTTGAGAGATTTTTGAGGTTTCAAAAAATAAAGAGGCTCACGCCAAAAGCATTTTTGCATTTGCATTTGTGTTTCATTTCATTTCCCCGCCCATAACAAATCAAAAAAGCACTCATATTTTCCACTCACTCTCTTTCTCTCTCACTCCACAATCCATTGAGAAAATTAACAGAAAAAGAAAAAGTTTGTTGGTGCAGAAGCAGAATGATGGAGGAAGAAGAAGACCAGCAGAAGCTTCCAGATCTGGTGAAGGAGCTAGTTCACCGCTTGCTCTCCCAAAACCTCCCATCCAATTCCCCGCCGCTAAACCCTAACTCCGCCGAATTCCGCAACTCTCTCCGCTACGCCCTCCGCATCCTCTCCAGCCGTCTCACTCCCTCCGTCGCTCCGGACGCGGCAGCCATCGCCGACTCCATCAAGCGCCGCCTCGCCACTCACGCTCGTTCCGCGGACGCCCTCTCATTTGCCGACCTCTTCTCCAAATTCGCCTCCAAAGCCCAAAGCGTCAACAACAAATGGGCTGTCATCTACCTCCTAAAAATCATCTCCGAAGATCGCCACAAGACCGCCTCCATCCCCGCCACCACGACACCTCTATTGCCCAACCTCGCTTTCTCCGAACCCGCTTCGAACAAGGGCTGGAGCAACGGCGTTTTACTTGTCTCCAAGGATCCCGAGAACCGCCGCGAAGTCGCGTTTCGGGAGTTCGTGAATTTGGTCAAGGAAGAAAACGAGGTGTCGGAAGAGGTTATCGTCAGGGACGTACTCTATGCTTGCCAGGGGGTCGATGGTAGGTTTGTGAATTTCGAGAGTGAGAGTAAGCGTTATGTGATACCCGATTCGGTTAGGGTTCCGAGAGGCACTAGGAGTATGGTTCATAACCTTTGTGAATTGGGTGTTTTGTTTCGGAAGGTTAGTGGTTACATTTCGCAGAGTATGGATCGGTTTCCCAATGAAGACGTGGGAACTGTTGGGCAAGCTTTTTGTTCCGCTTTGCAGGATGAGCTTAGTGAGTACTATAAGTTGTTGGCGGTTCTTGAGGCTCAGGCTTCGAACCCGATTCCTTTGGTGTCCGAATCTGCGAGTTCTGGGAACTATCTATCGCTGAGGAGATTAGCGGTTTGGTTGGCTGAGCCAATGGTGAAGATGAGGCTGATGGCGGATTTGGTTGAGAAATGTAGGGTTTTGCGCGGCGGGGCTATGGCGGGGGCGATTCATTTGCACGCACAGCATGGTGATCCGATGGTTCATGAGTTTATGAGGAGGTTGTTGCAGAGGGTGTGTTCTTCACTGTTTGAGATGGTGAGGAGGTGGGTTTTGGAAGGGGAGTTGGAGGATATATTTTCTGAGTTTTTCATTGTTGGGCAGCCTGTTAAAGCTGAGTCACTTTGGAGAGAAGGGTATAGGCTTCATGATGCAATGCTTCCTTCGTTCATTCCGCCTTCACTTGCGCAGAGGATCTTGAGGACTGGCAAGTCGATTAATTTTCTTCGCGTTTGTTGTGAGGATCGCGGTTGGGCGGATGCTGCGACTGAGGTTATCACTGATAATGAAGTGACAGCAAGAAGAGGTGGTTTTGGGTATGGGGAAACCGATACACTTGAGTTATTGGTAGATAAAGCTGCAAAAAGGATTGACAAGCATTTGTTGGATGTGATTTTCAAGAGGTACAAGTTCAAAGAACACTGTCTTGCAATTAAGCAATATTTGTTGCTTGGCCAAGGTGATTTTGTGCAGTATCTGATGGATATTGTGGGACCTGAGCTTTCTGAGCCAGCTAACACTATTAGCTCTTTCAAACTTTCGGGATTGCTGGAAACTGCAATTAGGGCATCTAATGCTCAGTATGAGGATCCTGACATTTTGGATAGGCTCAGGGTTAAAATGATGCCGCATGAAAGCGGTGATAGAGGCTGGGATGTATTTTCGTTGGAATATGATGCAAGGGTTCCACTTGATACGGTGTTCACAGAGTCTGTGATGGCAAGGTATTTAAGAATTTTTAATTTTCTTTGGAAGCTTAAAAGAGTGGAACATGCGCTTACTGGTGCCTGGAAGACCATGAAACCAAACTGCATTACTTCTAATTCGTTTACCAGATTGCAACATGCAGTAAAGATGCAGTTAGTTTCAACATTGAGACGCTGTCAGGTTCTTTGGGTTGAAATTAATCACTTCATTTCAAACATACAATATTATATAATGTTTGAAGTGTTGGAGATATCATGGTCAAATTTTTTGGCGGAGATGGAAGTAGCCAAGGATCTTGATGATCTACTTGCAGCTCATGAGAAATATCTGCATTCTATTGTAGAGAAATCTCTCCTTGGAGACCTTTCCCAGTCTCTTTACAAGTCACTACTTGTAATATTTGATCTTATATTACGTTTCCGGAGCCGTGCAGATAGATTGTATGAAGGTATCCATGAGTTACAAGCAAGGTATTCATCTTATTTTTTCATTTTGTAAATCTTCTCTCACCAATTTACCCCTGAAAAACAAAAATATATTGCTACGCGTGACATTTGACCATGTGTTTGTTTCAGAATCACTGAATCCTCCCTATCCTCTCGAGACCAGAATAAAACACGATCACGAAAGCAATTGAATGATAAAACTGAAGAGCCAGGATCCTGGATTGTTGATGGGAGAAAAGCACTAACACAACGTGCTGGTGAATTTCTACGAAATATGGAGCAAGACCTTGATGCAATTGCTAAGGAGTATTCATCATTGCAAGAGGAATTCATCTCTCAGTTGCCTATACAGCAGCATGTTGATCTAAAATTTCTCTTTTTCCGTCTTGACTTCAACGAATTTTATAGGCGGCTGTGTCCTAGCGTGTAGGAAATTTGTGAATAAGGCTGAGGGTTGTTTTCTCATAAGGATACGGCATTAAAAGCTTTGCGACCAGCTAACTTCCATTGTGTGTTTGAGTGGAACAATTCTATTGTTGCTAACTTCCTTTGGACCAAGCATTCCATAGGTCATTATTTGACCATAGGTATGTTGGAAACCTTGACCTCCTCAATTTCTTTTTTCATTATGTTTTCTTTGGAAAAATGTGACCTCTTCCTTCTCTACAGGTAGAGACACATTTTGCGATTTGCGAGATTGTTTGTTGCAGATATGAAGCTATTAATATTCGATTGGATGCACGATGTGAGTAGTACAGACGTAAGTATCTGAATATCTAATGATTTAGCTATTTTTTGGGCAAATTTTTCAAGCTGTGCTTTTGGAGATTTGTTCATATGTATCCTAGATTTTGGTTGAATGAAGGTGATTGGAAAATCTAGTTTTTGTATTCTTGTGTATTTCTTCTAGTCTATTATCTCTTCTCGCTCTGCAGAGTGCTTTTTAGTATTTTTCCCTTGTGGCAGTTAATATAAAGCCACATGTGAATCAAGTAGCAAGATGCTTACTATGCAATCGTTATCTTTTATACCTGTTAAGGTAACATGAAAGAGATTCTTTTTTATTTTCTTTTTGTTTTGTCTCTTCTAGTGTTGAAGAGTGAAACCTCATTTTGTTATTTCAGTAATAGCACTTACCCATAAATGAAGAGTTTCAGTTTAATAATTGCTTTGACTCATTCTTATGTATTAATGTGGTCATATTTCAACTTTGAAAACTGAGTGACGGAAACTTGTTACATTGCTTTTTAAAGAGTTCTTTATTAAAGAGATTTATAACAAATCCGTATTTATTAGAACTGTTGAATGTTTAGTATAAAGTTGCTAATTTGGCTGAAATGTTGGAGGGGATCAAGCAACTTTAGGGGCTTGAAAATGTTGTTAGAATGTACAATGTACAGGGTAAGTGAATTATTATAGAGGGTACTCAATGGAAACCGACTTAAGCCACTGATTTTTATGTTTTGGTATCATTAAGCTGCTGCTGATTATTAAACCGAAATTTTATTTTGCCAACCAGTGATATTCTTTCTAACTTGGCATAAAGATCCTTGACAAAAACTCCAGTTAAAGCAATTGACTAGTTGATAAAAATGGAGTGCTTTTTGAAATTTTGTTGTCAATATTATAAATTTTGTTGAAGGTAATCTTTGCACCAACACAAGGTTGAGTTCTTAACGAAGGTTCAATCAAGCCCATGTTATTCGTGATTCAGATATTGGAGTTTTTGATTCCTGTTCTTTTGCAGATATTATGTGGATGAAGCAAGTAGTAAATTAGTTGTTTGGACGTCAGTGAGATGTAAAACTAACTTGGTTAGTAATGATCTTGCTATGTTGCATATGCACTACCAAATACTTATTATTATCAGTGTACAAGATTGGCAGCTGACACGTTTGTCCATTCAATAAATAATATTGCTCTTCCCGTTTCTAGCACTTACCCAGATAAGTATTGGGAAAGTCGTAACTGAAGAAAGGAGTGTAAATTGCATATAATCAAGCATCAAATCAAGGATATGTACGAGGGAGTCAAAATAGTATGAGGACAAAAGGCGGGGTTCATAACAAATTTTTCTGGTGACTAAAGGATTATATCCTTTTAACGTGGTACTGAATGTGTCTACGAGGCATGCTCTTTTGAGAGAGATGTGGACTTGGTGTCAAGTTTTAGAGGCACGTCTTTTGTTCAAGTGGTGGAAGTAAGGTGAAGTTTGTAGAATGTAAGTTTAGCTAGACGCTCGTTAATCCTAGCTGAGGTAAAAGTTGGAAAAGTGCGTTGAGTATTATTTGTAACAAAAAAAAATATTATTCAAGCAAGGGGGGAAATTTACCAATGATGTTGTGGTCTATGTGGAAAAAGGGTCAATACGAAAATAATTAAACGAAATGAGTGGGCATACTATTCAAAATAGGATTTAGATGAATGAATTCTTAAGAGAAAGTTAAGTTAATGTTCAGAAGACAATGGTAAAAATGTGTAGAGATTCGGGAGAAGACCCATACAACCTCGATTATTAGGATAGTAGGTCAGATAGGGTAAGCCCTACTGCCGGAGGTACAAGTACATTGTGATTAGTAAAACATTAGGTGAAAGTAAAACCATTCAGAAAGATTTAGAGATGTTAGTATTTTGTCTTTATGTCTGTACATGATTGATGATATAAAATATCATGTCAATATTTGATCGATGTAACCAGAGAACCTCAATGATGAATTGCTATATAAGAGAGCCCAATTAGCTAAAATCCCATTGATATCTACATGTGTTTCCTCCTTTTTAGTTTGTCTCCTGTATTTTGCTTTTGCAAAACGTCATCATGGTTTACATCACAACAGATTGTGTAAATAATATCACTCCTAATCCCTTAAGGGAAAGGAAGGGAAGGAATATTGACGGTAAATGGCGCCACCAATCGATAGATAAACACCATGAAATGCTGTTAATATAGCTTTGGATGTAATATGTACCTTACCTAAAGGTAGAGCTGTATTTGGAATCCGAGAATGTAATGTAATCAATATAACCCTTCATTTTGTAGAACCTCATATCTCCTTTTTTTTTATGGCTCTGCAAATTGATTGTCTCTTTGTTTCATTTTGTTAATGTTGTTTTCTTTGTATTTTTTCTATATATTTTATATTTTTTCGAAGATGTCGGGCAAGATTGAGTGAAAAGTGTAATTGTGACTATTTCAAGGTAAACTGAGTGGTGAAAGGTTGGGACTTAGTCTACCTTTTTACCTCCTATGACTATTCGTAGTCATCTTCCTTCGTTACAATTTTGGTGCTATCACTTTAAACCTTTTTAGAAAGGTGTGTTAAACTTGTAAACATATTTTTTATAGTGTCACCGAATATTTGCCTTATTTGCCTTTACTACACGTTCTCAAATTTAAATTTACCGAATTTTTTACGAGCAGTAATAGATATGACATCATCCTTATTTTCTTTTGAAGGTATTCCTTTAATTTATTTTCCCTTTTTTATAGCAATTTTTTGTAGGTTTAGTTCAGTCCTATTAAAATGCGCCTAAAAGTTTTGTTTGTTTGTACGTGATTAGCCGTGGTGCAAGATGTAAAAGAAAAGGGTTGGTTTGGTCCAATGATTTGAGATGAAAAGGAGTGAAATATATTATGGACCACCATGGCAATAATATTCCACTACCAAAGAGAAATGCAAGGAAATATTCTGACACTTGTACTTTAAAATTAATTTTTATTTTTATTTTATATTTTAAAAAATGTTATTAATTAACTGTCTTTAAAATTAAAAAATAGTTCATTGAAGTTAAAAAAGTATTTAACTTATAATTTCAAAACAATGTTTTACAAAAGTAAACTGTCTACGGTTTGACACTATTCGTTAGAAAGGAACCCACGGTAACAATGAATTTGTTTAGATATATTTAAATATTCATTTACACTATATATTTGCATAATTGTCTATATTAAATTATGTATTATTTATTCAATCATATTAAATAATCATTTAAATTCTCTATGTTTTCATCTTTTTTTCTAATTTAAACAATTTTACATCCTACTCTATTTTTGTTTATTTTCTACTTTCGCTTTTTGTTCTAACAAAAATCAGTGACAAAGGTAAGAAATAAACATCTTATCGAGTTTTGAACTGTGTTTTTAATTCGAATTATTAAGATTCAGTTTGTTTTCATCTATTATTGTAGGCGAGGAAGGAAAAAGTAAGGGAATGGATTGATTTGAAGAAAACTGTGTGGATGGAGCTGCAAGATTATTATAGGAGGAAGGAAAGTAAGTGAATGGGTTAATTTAGAGAAAACTGTGAATGGATCGATTCCTAGATTTTTTTTTTCATGAGAGATGATGGATTGCAAGGTAGAAAAAAGATTTTTTTTTTCTTCATGATCATGCAAAAGTATGTAGAATCCATTATCTTCTCTCTATTAATTTGAGAAAATTAATTCTGTTACAATATTGATGTCAGGATAATTGATTTTCTTATTTTCAAAATCAATTATTTTCTCTCATGAATTCATGTATATTGATAATATTATTAATTTATTTTAAAAAATATGAATGGAGAAAAATTATTTCTCCATTCGTATTTCTCATAACAATTTAGTAATATTAGGCGATAAACAAGAGCATATGCACAAGAATTAAAAATCAATTCAGAGAGAATTTCTCCAATCGATTCTCCTCCCGTGTACATATGTTATCTTGGTTTTATTTATTAAAACATTTTTTTCTGCTTAACACTCAATGGGAAATAGTGACTTCAGGATATATTAAAACAAATGAAAACAATACTAGAAAATTATATCAGAATATTACAATAAGTAAACACAGTATAATTTCATATTCAATGAAAACAAAAATATAAATTAAATAAATCATAATATTTAGGTTTGAAATTTAATTAATTATCCAAAAATATATAATCAATGTCCATAAAGAAAATCAAACCTAAAACAAAAAAAAAAAAAACGAAGAATAATTTACGTTGATTTGTTTACTACTATATTGGTTCCGATTTATTCAAAATCTTAAATTATGTGTCTCGCTTCTTACTAAATGAGTTTTTTCATTAATAGCAGTGTGTCAGAAGGATTGTGTTAGACTTTAGGATAAAAATTTGCCATACCTTAAGTAGAGTTCAAAGGTGATGCAGGATCTATTTCCAATCTATTTCTAAGGTGAAAATATATACATAGGGAATTTACGTAATCAGTTAATCATCATGAAACCATTTTTTCCCCCTTAAGCAGCTATTTCACTACAAGGCCGGCCTGAGAGTGGTTTTGGGAGCACTAATCCAAGGGGTACCTGCAATGGCAAATCTCCACAATGCATTGACATGCTCTGGTGAAGCATATTGGATACCAACACGAGGACCAACCAATATGTTTTCCGGTTCTGGACCATCTAACACTTCTAAACCACCTGCATAACACACTTTTCAGTTTTCAAAAAACAAATGGATATTCATTTGTCAACTTTACATTTGAGAAGCTTCAATTTTAACTTGTAAGCTTACCAGGTGTATATAGAGGATGGTTGGACCATTCTGTCGATAGACCCAATGCCTGACCAACCTGAGATTTGGGAGAACATTCACATTATTCTTATTTAAATAGTAATTCTGTGATAGACAAGAAGGTTGTGCATATAGAAATTAAATTTCACAAATGTTCAACCTTTCTAATCCATCATGTCATGTGAGATTTCTATACACTTAAAGGAATCGAGCATAATTCAAAAAGCTTACAGAGTCAGCCTATTTCAGAAATGACCAAAATATTAAACTTAACAAACTGCAACCAAAACAAGCATGTATAAAATTATAATCTGTGGCATTATGCAAAGAACAATTCACAAGTCTAGAAAGCTGTAGTATCGAGTATATACTGAACATTCTTAAGTAACAATTCCAATCCTTTTTTTAATCTCAATGATATTTTGTCAAGAAAGACGACATGTCTGTATTGAACCAAGAATCCAATCTCACTCCCGTATTCACTTATGATACTCGGAGTTAGCTTGCTCCATCTTGCTTTCAACTGTCATGATTACCTTTTCCATTTCGTCATTGCCGCTTGTTGGTATTTTACTATTTTATGAACAAAGCAACATCCTATAGTGATAGTTGATGGTGAAGCACTAGAATGTAGATATCTTTAACTTGACAAGGCAAATGGCAGCGCAAAACTTTTAATCAAAACATCTTTCCTTAAGCATCTAAAACAGGTGAACATGAGGAAAGGAAAAGAACTAACCTTTCCAGGACCGGTAAGAAGTATAGGTTTCTCAGTTTTCAGACCTCGGCGCTGTTGAATGACGTCCAATCCTGTCACATTGTCCAATAGTATTAAATAAATCTATAAATAACTTCATTGCAAGCTTACCTTATAATCAACAAGTGTACACTAAAACTGAAATGTTATTCACAGATCTGAGGACCAAGAAGGGAAAAAAGAATTATATGATTGCAAGTTAAGCTGAAACTACAATGCTGAACTCACATTAAAACCCTCACCTTTTTCAGCTGGTCAGCCAGCTTCTTGCTTTAGATTAACAAGAGTGGTTGCACATACATTTTATCCACACCCTTCTCTTGATAGTCACGGTGTGACACTCAACCAGTCTACAGTTTGTACCCAAAAGAATTTACAAGCTTGTGATGATTTATTCTTTTGCAGGAAACAAGACCAATACTCGGTCATCTCTCAAAGATTTTGTTTTCTTTCCCCTTTTTAGATAACTTGAAGAATATACTCCCTATAAGAAGTCACTTGAACGACGAATAATACCTAATCACAGTTTATCCCTTCATTCACTCATAAACTGAATTGATAACACACAAAAATCTAATAAAGTAGCCTTGGAGTTACGACACAACAAGCAACAGAATAGTTCATTTCATAGAAACTACGAATAACCTATATACAGTATTTCACATTACCACTAATTGGAGCACAAGAGCGTATCAAAACAGCAGCACCAGCTCCTTCCTTATCCGCTACCACATTCAGCATCATGTGAAGACCATAGCAAAGATAAACATAGGCATGCCCACCAGCTCCAAACTGCAAAATAGAGACAAACCCACACCAATCTTACACTAGACAACCCTAATTAGCATTTAGAGATACAAGGTGAGAATAAAGGTGCAATCTTACCACAGGGGCAGTTCTTGAAGTGACACCAAAACGACCGTGACAAGCGGTGTCGTTTGGTCTATACGCTTCAACCTGTCTGCCATTGATTCCGTGTTAAATCGCAATAAAGCTAAGCGACAAAGTTGCATGCTTCGTAATGGAAATAGTATACCTCGGTGATCCGAAGAACGACGTCGTCTCGGCGAAGAAACTTTCCCAGTAAACGCGGGGCAAGGTCCAAGGCATCGATTTGAAAGAAATCGCGTGGCAAGATTTTCATTTCAACGGGAGAAGCGTCTGGTTCTGGTGATGGGTTGGGTTTGACTCGGAGCGAACGCCGAACCGGTTCGGTTTGTTGAACCGGTAACCTGGATTTGGCTACCCGTTTGAAACGCTGGTTGCGCTTCATTACGGTGCCACGGAAACGGAAGGAGGCAAATACGTCAGAGTCAGAAGATGGAGAAGCTGAGTTGCGCTCCAACGACGGCGTTTGGGTGGGGATGGAGCGTGCTAACGACATGCCGTATAGTTGCGTAAGCAATGTCTTTCTTTTCCTTTTTATGTTTATCCATCTCAAAATAATAATAGTTTTTTTTTTTTCTTAAATTAAGTGATTAATATCCTCATCAAATTGCAAATGTGAAAGAAAAGAGTAAGTTTCAAAATTTGGTATATAATAATTTAAAATTATATGCTAAAATCATAGTATGGTCATCATTCTAATTGTAAAATAATTAATAAAGATCATAATTACGGTAACATTGTAAAATAAGTAGAGTTTGTGAAAAAAAATTCTGATCTAACCAGGTTAGTCTCAAATAAATATTAATAAAGACCATAATTACGGTAACATTGTAAAATAAGTAGAGTTTGTGAAAAAAAAAATGTGATCTAACCAAGTTAGTCTCAAATAAATATTAGGACACTAGTAAATTATATATATGTTATCTAAATATATGATATAAATAATTTAAATATTATTTTAAAATATATTTAAAATATCAAATAAAATTTAATTAAAATTACTAATTTCATATATTTTTAAAGTTTAATGATTTAATTAGATCAAAATTTTGAAAAGGAATTAAAGTCAAATTTAACTGAAAGTTAAAATGTCAAACACATATTTAATCTTCTAAACAAATATGATTAATAAAATAGTTTGATTTTATTTTTACTTTTTTCTAAATGATTCTATATTTTTGTTATATAATTTAATGTTTAAGCCACTTTATACATGTAAAGTTTAGGTGAAAAATCCAACAAGAAATAAATGTTAATAAAATCATTTTTTAAATTAAAAATAAATTTATATAAAACGAAAAGTACATGTAGAAATAAAAATGTCTTTTATCAACGATACCAATTAAAATAAAATAAAAAAATACATTAAAAAGCATAATTTAAAAAAAAAAAAAACTTTAACTTGAGCTTAAACTAAAACTGAAATGGAAATGGAGTGTAAAGAAACCCAGCCCAATAGAACAAACTGGTCCTTCCCTCTGTCTTTCTAGACCCTTCTCTCTCTCATTCTAGACCTTTCCACACTTTTAACACCTTATATAACCATAACAACGCAAACCCTTATTCTCTAACCATTCAATCCAACAACGCAAAACACGCAATCACAATGGCTCGTTACGGCGAGGGCGACAAACGGTGGATCGTGGAGGACCGCCCCGACGGCACCAACGTCCACAACTGGCACTGGGCCGAGACCAACTGTCTCGAATGGTCCAGAACCTTCTTCTCTTCTCTCCTATCCAACCTCACAATTCTTGACGGCGAGGGAAGCCTTTTCATCAAAACCACCTCACTCCGCTCCCTCGACGGCGAGGCCTACATCAACGTCCGCAAGGGAAAGATCATCCCCGGCTACGAGATCAGCCTCACCCTCAATTGGCACGGCGAGGCCAAGGACTCCAACGGAGCTTCGCTTCACCAAGTCGACGGCGCCGTCGAAATCCCCTACATATCCGACGAGAATGCCGACGAGGATCCTGAACTCAGAATCACCGTCAACGACGAAGGACCGGTAGGGAAGAGGATCAAGGACGCTATGCTTTCCAAGGGGAAGCCCTTGATCTTGGAGAAGGTAAGGGTTTGGGTGCAGAGCATGGCCAGAGGCGGTCCACTTAAGGACGAATTGGAGAACAAGAAGCCGGCGCCGTCTCCGTCGCCATCACCGGCGAAGCCTGCGTCGTCGCCGTCGCCGTCAACTACGGCTGCGCCGAAGAAGGAAACTTCTACGGCTACGAAGAAGAAGGAGAAGAAGGGAGTGAAGAGTATTAGTATGACGGAGAGGTTTAATTGCAGGGCGAAGGACTTGTATGAGATATTAATGGATGAGAATAGGTGGAAGGGTTTCACGCAGAGCAATGCGAGGATTAGTAAAGAAGTTGGTGGTGAGTTTAGCATTTTTGATGGGTCGGTGACTGGAACTAATTTGGAGTTGCAGGAGGGTAAGTTGATTGTGCAGAAGTGGAGGTTCGGAAGCTGGAACGATGGAGTTCAATCCACAGTAAGTGTGTTGTTTTTTGTGTTAACTATTAGGAAGAAAAAAGCCAAATAACTAAATTTGACAGAACTTACAGTGTGGTAATACTTGTGTATTTGCAGGTGAGGCTTGTGTTTGAGGAGCCTGAAACGGGTGTTACAGTGGTGAAGTTGACTCATTCTGATGTGCCTGAAGAGGATAGGTGAGTGTTTGTGTGCTTGGGATTGGTCTATGGAAGTTATGTTTTTGTTTGGTTTGATTTGCTGAGGTGGTTTGGTTTCTTATGGATACAGGTATGGGAATGCAACTGTTGCGGAGAACACCGAAAGGGGGTGGCGGGATCTTATCTTCCAAAGGATACGTGCGGTTTTTGGTTTTGGAATTTGAGATTTTTGTGATTGTATTCCCTGCATTGTGGAGGTAGCCGATTTTTATTTGAAATTCATTAGTAAGGAAAGATTAATGGATAATTTGACATTAATGGATAATGCATCTTCGTTTGTGCAACATGACATGTCTGGTTTGAGTGTTATCTGTTACTAATATCACTTGTCATACAATGAATAAGTTGAAATCTGAGAAATCACCTTGCTTCAAATTGCATACCACACTCCAAAAATAAAATTTAGAGACTATTGATTGTCTGGATCAGATAATCCTGATATTATGCAGGCCAAGGAAATTTGATAATTTAGCAATGCTTTAGTGTTAATGTAATGGCAGTTCTGTATTTTTTTTTTGTTTGTGTTATGGCGTTTCGTTTAGCTTGTTTTCTGTGGCATTTGGATATGCAGTTTTAGAAATTTCCAGAGACCCTCAAACTTCAACCTTCAAGTTGCATATAGTGGGAAACGTTTTGTTAGAAACCTTGGTTAGAAACTATAGCTTAAATGTCGTAAGTGTAAAATTAAGTAATCTAAGCAAATACTAAACACTGTTAATTGGCATCAATCATCCTTGGTAATTCGATGGTATACTATGATGCTGTTTAGCAGAAGACATTGTGGATTGTGACTTTTTGGGTGGTGTAATGAAATAAAGTGGCAATTTTCTGTCATTCTGCTGATGGAATGTTGGTGCAGAACGTTTGCGGAAGGAGATCATTTAAGTCTTTGTTTCAATTGTCAATTTGCTCGCTTCTTTTGTTTGTTAATACAGAGTTGAGCAATTTCCGAATGTTGAATATATTCGGTTGACAAAATGTAATATCGAAGTCTATTTTAGTAACACGTATTAAGATGACAGTTCATTAATATTTAAATGTTAAAATAATTTTACTAAATGTAAACGTAAAACGTATCTAAGTAACGGTAAACTATATACCTCGTCGAAAATGAACGTTAAATACTGAAACAACACTGTAATTACCAAAGTAAGATTTTCATAATTGAAACTCCTCAGACTGATTTATGAACATATAATTTTTCGGTATATGTTAGTGTGTTTATAGGACAAAGGAAATTAAAGAAATATTTTCTTTACATCAGTATCTCTTTTTTTATCGTTGATAATTATTTTAGTTAAAGATAATAATTAAGTTTAAATAAATAGTTATTTGAAGGATAGAATGAATAAATATTGGTTTAAATATATATATATATATATATATATATTTTTTTTTTTTTTTCAGTTAAAGAAAAATTTAATTAGATTCTTATTTTTTTAAATTAATTAACGTTTTTGAATAGTTGATGTCATTTTCATTTTTTTTTAATTGTGTGTTATGTGATAAGCTATGATTATATTTATGTGTTATTTTTTTTTCAATTTAATTTTATATTTGTTATTTTTTAATATATTTATTATTTTATTATTTTATCATTTTCTATTAAAATGAATTAATTTTGTATTTTTAAATTAACATCAAATTTAATATTTTTTATAAATATTATGATTTTTTAAAAGTAACATTTTTATTAATTATTTTTAAAACTTAATTATGATTTATTAAATTTATTTATGAATTACAAACTCTTATTAAATAGAATATAATTATTTAAAATATTATTATAATATAATTATTGAATTTTTTATTATTTATATTCTAAAATATATATATAAATATATATATATATATATATATTATTAAAATTAATATTTAAAAATATTACAAATATTGGAAATATTTTAGACAAGTATAGTAATATTTGTAAAATTAACATTCAAGTATAAAATATTTAAGATTTTAATATCTAAAATGCAATATAAATATTAAATATTTTAGATTAAAATTTAAATTTTACAAATATTAATATATTTTTCATTTAGTAATTATATTCTAATAATATTTTAAATAATTATATTTTGTTTAACCATTAAATCCAAAAATTATATATACTTTATAATTAAATATAATAATTTATAATTAAAATTCAAAAGTAATTTATAATAATGTTAATTTTAAAAATAAATATATAATATTTATAAAAAATTAAATCTGAGACAAAAAAAATTGTTTCATTTTAATAAAAATTAGAATTAAATTAAATAAAAATAAATGATAATTGAATAAAATAACTTGTATAAAAGTTAAATTGAACAAAAATAAATAATATAACTATAAATTGATAAATGACACTGATATTGACATGTAACACAAGTGTGACTTGACATGTGAATTATTGTTTTTGAAATTAAAAAGTTTAAAAAATTAAAAGAAATAAAAAAAAGACTAAATTTACATATATAATATTATAATATTCAAAAACATTAATTATTTAAATGAATCAAAATTTAAAGAGAATGAGAAAAACGAAAATGAGGATTATATTGAGAAAAAAAATTAAACTAAATATTTATTTAAGCTATATTTATTATAATTGAAAAAGTAAGTTAGTTTTAAATAAATGATTATTTAAAGAGTACACAATCGGTAAAAATGTGTTTATATCGAAGAAAGGATATTCCTAGATTAATGGTATAGAGTAATATTTTCCACTTACTATTCTAAATACGACAATCCAGGATTAATCTATGTTCGAGAGACATGACTAAATATTATTTTATCAATTTGATAATTGATTTTACGACTACGAGGTTAACTTTCTTTATCATTCTGCATAATTATTATGCAGAGAGATTTTTTTAGTCAGTTAAAATGTAAGAAAACGATCTTTTGCGTATTTTTTTGAATGTGGATTTGTAATTTTTAAGAAAGCTTTTCTTCGCCCCCTTAATTATCTCATCAAGAAAGTTAAAAATCTTGGGAAAAAAATAAGCACTCGTCGCCTGAGAGATTCGAACTCTCGCGGGGAAACCCCATGTACTTAGCAGGCACACGCCTTAACCACTCGGCCAAAGCGACGTTGTTGAAAGAATATTCCTGCTTCTTTCTATTATACATTATGCAAACTTCGGGCTTCACTATTTAATAACCTAAAGGTGATATCTCCTTACTTCAAACCAAGTACCAAAACCAGATTCAGCTCCAAATCCGCTCTTACAAGTAAATAAAAAACCAATTATTAAAAACTGAATTGTTAACAATCATCACAATCAAGGTAATTGTCAATGTGCTTCCCTCACAACTCCCTATATAATAATATTTTTCTGTCATGAATAGAAAACAATTGTAAGTTTTTTAACTTGGTATAAATTTCCTCTATGGTTGTACAAACACTGAGCATTTTCCTTTCCAAGTTAAAATTCTTTCAGCTATGGTACACAATTCCATTAATATATATAATCTACAACTACATGCAGTTGCTGCAACATACAAAAAGTATTAACAAGATATATAAATTGGAATACTAGTTTCTTCAATTGTAACTTTGTTGTCTCTTGTTTTTCTGAGGAAACAGAAGTATCATAAGAATTTTTGGATCATTTCTCTGACTTCTTCAGTAACTAGCCAAGCCTTATGGCCTCCAATCACTTCTGCCTTCATCTCTCCATCTTTCCACAGCTGCAAACAATTCACGTTATCCCTTTTATTTTCCTATAATTGGATATCCAAATCATCCTTTTCTAGTCACAAAAATTACTCTCTTTTAATGTTACCACATACAAAAATTAACTTAACGAGATAACGCACCTGAATTGTTGGCATTTTCTGTACAGTGCAGAACAACAGAAGAAACAACAGTCAAAATGAGCACACAGCATCATGTAACATCCTTTTACTGAAACAATTAAGAATAAAAATTCATACTTACAGATATGTTGCCTCTCTTCACTAGAGTCTGGGGTACTTTATTCACATCCACGTAATAAAATTTGGCTCTGAAACATGTGAATGAGTAGCAACATTATAATTTGCTTTGGATTAACAAGACACAATGGAGTCATAGACAGTCTCTTCAAATATCATATTTTTTGTGTATAGTGTTCGAACAATTGAGCTATAAACTTCTATTTAGCTGATTCAAGTGTTCACTTCAAATGTTATATATAGCTATGCAAACTGATATCAGATTAACATAGTTTTGATTTAAAGGAAAATATAGAGTCATCTAATTGAAGAAGACACAATGAGTAGTTTACTTGTTGAGATATTCAGCTGCTAATTTTTCCAACTTGGGCTTCAAATAGATGCATTTCCGACACCAAGTAGCCATCCTGCATTACAAAAACAATCAAAACAACATATATATCCTCAAAATTACTGTGTATTTTACTTTCACTACTTCAGAGAATAACACAAATTGTTGTGAGAACGAACCAATCAATGAGGATAGGTTGTGAGTTTTCATGAGCAAGAAGAAGAATTCGATCAAGGTGGTCGGAATCAGTGATTTCTTCCATCTCAACTTCACTTGGTCTTGACAAATCAGGCCACATCGCTTCCACGCGAAAATTTCTCCTTTTCATCTTCTTTTCTCTCTTTCTGTTTCCAACCCATATGTTCTCATACCCACCACTTCTGTGACAAAACAAATACCCTTTCCCACTCACCAAACACTGTGCCCACTGTTCATCTCTCTGATAAACCTCTCCGTACACGAACTGTGAACACGCCCCAATCACAGACATACCCTTTTGCACTCCAAGCTTTGATCTTTACAACGCACAAGCCGATCAAGAAAATGGTCTTCTTTATTGCTGAGGAAAAAGGAACACTATCATTCTACCTGGTTTCTTAGGTTTAGGGGACAGAGCATGGACTAAGGTTGTTGGTCTGGGATTCTGTGAACCTGGTTTGGTGAAATTCAATAAATAATGTTTAGTTTTAATAAGGAAAAAAGTTCAGAAAAATGGCGCAACGCAAGGGAAGCTTATCCAGAAGGTGTGTTAAGAAAGACATGGAGAAAATTATATATATAAATTCGAAGGGTAAAGAATTTTTGGCCCAAGCGTTTCGGATAAAGCTCCAATCTTTATTTTATAAGGCGTTTCAATGGGGGGAAATTTTCTACATTTTTCATGTGATTTTTATTTTTTTTTCTTCCCTTTCATTCTACCTTTTAAACAACTATTTGTGAAATTAAGTCGGACAGTAGTGAAGAAAAATGTTGGTGAGAATTCTGATTTTGGTTTATCATGTTATAAAATGTCAACCTTCTTACTAAATCTAACTTTAGTGAGTTCATTTTGGTAAAAACAACAGAGAAGTGGTGTAAGAATATTTTTATTTGATATTTAATTAATGTTTAAAAGAAGCAATATAATAAGTTATAATTTTATTTTTGCTCTAAAAAATAGCAGGTTATGTTATAGATGCTTATTAAGTTATTACCATATTGTATTATAAGTATTTTTTGGAAAGATAAATCGGAAGAAATTTCAGCTGTCATGATCAGTTCATTTTATGATAATAAATCGCATTTTGGAATAATGTTTATGGGACTATTAGTTCATTTATAATATTTCCAGTTTTGCAATTTTGTGAGGCTGGGTTTGAGAATGTTGATATCACACTTTCTTGTTTGGTATATGAAAAAGAAAAAACCACATTCTATAATTGAATTTTACTATTAAGTTTGTGTTTGTTTTTAGAGTGAATTTGGGAAAGATTTGAAGAGAAAAAAAAATGTAAAAGTAGAGTTGTTTAGATTAAAGAAAAAATAATAAAAAACAAGATAAAAATTTATAAACATAAAGTGATTTAAAATAAAACGTGTTTAGTATAAAATATATAGAATGAAATGTGAGTATTATTTAAAATAAAAATAAAATTGAAATTATATTAAATTAAAATAAATAAAACTTGTAGAAAATAAGTTGAAATAAAATGTTGCTGATTAGTTTAAATAAAATTAAGTAACAATTTAAATTGATGTGGCACACGTGTTTTAATGTAGTTAATTGTATTTTTGAGTATTTCAAAGAACATAGTAGTGAAGAAAGAAGGTATGAGGTGCAGAAAGTAATTCCTCCTGTGAAGAGGTTGGGCCTGTAGAATTACTACCAATGGGCTTCTATTGCATAACAGTTTCCCACTAATAACTAACACTAATTTAATGGGAGCAAATTCTTCTATAGTTCAGCATAAACTTCATTTTCACTAGTATTCCTAATAACAAAAGCAACTTTCCACTATCAATAATATTAATATTTTAATTATATTATAAAATTAAAGCATTTATCTTCATTCTTTCACCTTTTAAGAAATTTTTTAAGAATAAAATCATGACAGAACATAGTTCCAAAACAAACAATACATCACATGTATAGTAATTGACAGTGATTCTATCATCACACTTGAAATCAAAATAGTAAAGATTTTTTTTTTGTTATATTTATTGTTTTCTATTATTATAAAAGAAAGTTAACTATTATAATAGAGCTAGTGAGATGCGCTTTCACTAGTTTTTATAAAATGTTATATTGAATCTATCACCATATTAATGATGGATCCCGTGATTTCTAATGGATATAATTTTTCTACATACATATCTCACTTTATTATTTTTTCTCATGATCTTTTTTAGGTCGAACTGCCATGTATCATAAATATACAATTACCAATAATCTAGTGAAAAAAAATAAGAGACTAAACATCAAATTATTACATAGAACGGTATACAAGATTATGAACATACAAAATTAACGTAGAGATTACTAAAATGTAATGATAAATAAACATTTGAATTGAAGATTCTAAACTCTGATCGTTTATTATATATTTGTGCTAACTTAACTTATCTAGAATCGTGTGAGTTTAGAGATTAGGTGTAATCAAAATAAAATCTAATAGAATCTCAAGTGCACAATTATTTAGTCAATTTAGTAGTTTCAGATATTGACCGATGTCATTTGATTAGTTGACATGTTAATTGAAGTTTTAAAGATGTTTCAAATCATCATACAATAAATAATAGACTGTGTTAAAATACTTATTAATTTAAGATAGTTTAATATATATTAAACAGTATTAGTAATATCTTTTGAATCCTTAATAAAATAAAAACAAATCCTCGCATATTTTACAAACCCACTATCACTTTTAGTTTATAAGAGAGAACAGAGGTGGTCCTTTCTGTCTGTTATAGCATTCTATTTATTATATGGCAATTCAATCATTGCAATAAGCTTATCTGATCTCAATACGTTCTTAATATGTAATTATAATAAAATAAAACTTGTTTTGGGACAAAATAATTTCAAACTTGTTTGTACATTATGATTAACTGTTATTAAGATATCGATCTCATTAAGAAAAAAAAGTGTTTTGGCGGAATCTAAGAACTAAAGCAGTGTAGTGATGCCAAAGGGAAAAAGTTAAAGGCATGGCCACCTCAGACCTGATATGAAGGTTCTCCAAAGATGCATGGGAAATGAATAACCCTAATTGCCTCTTTTTCAACCTTGTCTAAGTCTTTCTTTTTCCTTATTTACAATACCCTAGGCCTTTTACAACTTTTCTTTTCTGGTGTGGGAACATAGAAAAGAGGTCAATTATTTTTATTTTAATGTTTTGAATATTTATTTATATTAAGAAATAATAGTAATTGATGGGGTTAATGTGGTTCGTATATAGATGGAACAGGTATTATTGGGAAGTTTGGTTGAAAAGGAAGAACAGAAATAATAGTGATTTTGGGCATGCTCAGGGTGAAAGAGTGAGTGACAAGACAAGCATGTGTTATTTTATTGCTCTATCTCTTAGAAATAATAAGGTCGGTGGTTCAATCTCTACCTTTTGTTTTCCTTTCTTTCATAAAGAAAAGAAGAAGTGTGGTGTTATTGATTTTTTTTTTAATAAATTAATTGTTTTAGAAAAACTTTAGCCAATGTTTTGTTTACTCTTTCTTATTAATTTTTTGAAAAAAAAATTGGACAAACTCATGGGAATTCAATATGGGAGGACCGAATCTAAGTGAGTTTTTAATTTTCGGCAGCATAATTCATATTTGAGAATTTGGTTCTTTTTGGAAATCTTAACACGGTTAATAATTTGAAAAAAATGTTTTTGAAATAAAATTATTGTAAAAAAGAAAAAATCAGGGGTTATGGTGTTTTTATTTTACATTTATTATGATAATAAAAAATATTATAAATAATTTATAATATATATTTTGTTGTTCACATGGATGGTGGACTTGTTGGAAAGAAAGAATAGTGGCAAAGAAAGTGGTCGGGACACGTAGGCTATGATCATGTTATGTCTAATGGTGGAGTCCAGTTGGGTGTTTGCTTTTCTGAGCCACATTTAAATAACTTTTTTATAAATATTTGTCAAAAATTGTATTATTTAAGTAAAAGTCAAATATAAAAATAATGAAATAATATTACAACATTTTTATAAGTTAATTTATAATATACTAGCTTTGAATATGTAAGATTTCATATGTTTATGAAAATATTTTTTAAATATATTCCTCTTAACATTGTTCCTGTGTCACGTGAAGGTTTGGATATCTCACACGGCTCTAATTTATCATTAATAGTGCGGTCTAGCAGAAAATCATGTCTAACTGTTATTTTTTATATAGTTTTTTTTTTCTTTAAATATATTTAAATTTGTGTCTCAATACTATGTATTTTATTAAACATGGTGTATATTATTAGAAGACATTTAAAATACAGCTTCAGAAAACATTAGTAATATTATCTATACTATTGTTGGCATGCTTTTCTTTTATTTTTAATTTAGGACAAAAGTTTATCTTTCGCAAATTCGCATAGATTATGTTAATTTTGTCTATGTTTTTAGATTTGTATAGGATACCGTGTTTGACACTTTTCCATCAGAAAAAAAATAAATAAATCCTTGTACAATGAAAACTAATTTGCAACATAAAACAACGTGAAAAGTATAAAACAGATAAACTATTTGTAAAACTTGTATGATAAAATACTAAATAAAATGTGGTAAAAATTAGAAGAAGAAAATGAAATATTACAAAAAGAAGCTCATGTATATATAATATACTTCTACCTTATCATGAATATATAATTTAGTCAGGGACGAACCTTTTTTTTTCATTTAATATATAATTGAAACTATTTTTAAAATTTTAATATATTTTTTATATTTTTGACATCTCTCAAATATTTATATATCTATAAAAAAAATTACAACCCTAAAATATTTGTTAAAAATATGTCAATGTATATGTATGAAATTAATCATATAACTCATAAATTATAAATATCTTATTATTTAAATAAAATTTATAAGAAAACATTATTGTTTGAATTTCATTTCATAAAAATTAGTATTTTTTGTAAATCAGATGTCGTTGAGTTCATCCTAAGATTCTTGGTGATAGAGTAAGTTTGTTCTATCAGAATTTGTTTTAAAATAAAATTTTCGTCATCTATTTTTTTAGTTGGTTTTGGAAGATTTATGAATGAAAATTAGGAATCTTACACGTGGTTCTTCCACAACAAAATAATAGTAATATAGGTTAATTTAGGATTGTAATTATATATATATCTGTGTGTGTGTGTGTGTGTGTGTGTGTGTGTGTGTGTGTGTGTGTGTGTGTGTGTGTGTGTGTGTGTGTGTGTGTGTGTGTGTGTGTGTGGGTGTGTGTGTGTGTGTGTGT
>Ga0214543_1000830_pt1 | contig 56268 bp, 36 predicted proteins | sample CNSS2metaG_FD_160094 | JGI IMG/M metagenome (GOLD analysis project Ga0214543, IMG submission 160094) | Root nodule microbial communities from cowpea collected in UCLA plant growth center, Los Angeles, California, USA - CNSS2 | ecosystem: Host-associated > Plants > Roots > Nodule | place: USA... | reverse complement strand
TTACACTAGTGCATGTTCGTGGTTGTGTTTTTTTATTTTTGTTGGTTGGGATTTTGGGTTTTTGCATGTTGATCAATCTAGTTTAAGCGAGAATTTCTAGCTTAAGCGAGATTAGTGTAGCTTAAGCGAGAATTTCTAGCTTAAGCAAGATAAGTCTAGCTTAAGCGAGAATAATTGAATTTCTCTTTGCTCTCTGTTCGAATTTTAGCTTAAGCGAGATTAGTCTAGCTTAAGCGAGATCATTCTAGCTTAAGCGAGATAAGTCTAGCTTAAGCGAGACCAGTCTAGCATAAGTGAGAATTTTTAGTTTAAGTGAGATCAGTTTAGCTTAAGCGAGAATTGATGCAAAATTTTAATTCCTTACTTTAACTTGTGATTGATTGAGTTAACGTTAAAAATATGATGTATGAAGCTATGCATGAATGATGTGGCATTTTTTTGACCTGTACTTGATATGTTTAGCTCGGGATGATAATTAATTTGAGATAACATGTGGAATGTTGATGGTAAAAGAGTTTCAAGGGAAATTCTTAGTGATGGTGTGGTTAGTGTATGCCTTGATATAGGAGATGTCTAGATAAGGAAGGTATTCTGAACTCTAATAATCACTCACACTCACGTAGAGTAGAGTGATTATATGGTGAGAGTGGAAGGAGATCCTAGTCTTAGGAGGTCTTTGAACCTAAGACATATTGGGATTAACCTTGTGATTGATTGGGTGATAACCCCTTGTGGCTAGACTCTATAGAGTTTAGAAATCAATGCAGGTGCATACTTCGTTAGAATTCTATATCAAGCGTATAATCTGGATATCGAGTCAAGAGTTAGTTGAGTGTTTAAGTGAGTGAAAACTTTGTGAGTTAATGTTTCTTTTTTTTTTCATGTATGTGTTTCTTGGGTGGTGCACTTATGTAACTATATTTACATATGAAAATACACTAGCTTACCCTTCTTTATTTTTGTGTTTGTTTCCTTGTTGTGTTTTTCTTTTTGCAATGATCACTAAATGTTGGTGTGAGCAAATGTGGAGACCCCTAGTGATCATCAAGACAACGAAAATGTTGTTGTGTAGTTTAGGCTTGTTTGTTATTGCTCTTTTGAGCATCTTTTGAAAAATTGGTCTTATGTAATTCCTTGCTCTGTTGAGCAATCTTTTGCCAATTTAATTTATGTTTTAAGACATGTTTATGATATTGTTTTGTGCCCATGGTACTTTTGTTTTAAGTATATTTTGGGATGACTATAATGGTTAAATTCTAAAATACATTTTGCTATTTGCTCTATTTTATTATGATATGTGATTTTTTATTTATTAAAATTATTCTATTAAATGGGATGTCACTTTTTATGGTATCAAAGCCTTCGTTCCTTAGAAATTTGTGGGCTTATGCATGTTTTTTTTATGTCTTCCTCGTGTGTTTTTTAGCTAACTTCTTGGTCTATTCAAGTTAGACTGATGGTTTCCTTCTGTGTGAGCAGAGTTATGGCACCTCCTATACTACCTCTTCCACCCCCTTAGGTAGATCTGCCCGATATAGCTAGGGCGATCGAGGCTATGGTTGCAGCTTTGACCTAGAAGAGTAATGCTAAGTTACATCAACATGAGGCTTCCATGCAGCGTTAGGAGACGTCTTTGGAGCAGCAACAACTAGTTTTGCAGCAGATGGAGGCTGCAAGGCTAGCTTATAAGGTCGTCCAAAGGCAGCATATGGAGGAAAACATTGCAGCTAGTCCTGTCCAAGCTCCTTATGCTCCACCCTAGAATGGAGTTTGGAGGATTTTCTGAAGCATCAACCCACCAAGTTCAATGGCAAGACCAGTCCAGATCTAGCTTATTAGTGGATGAAGGATAAGGAGAGGATCTTTGATGCCCAGACGTGTCCCGATGCGAGTAGGCTTGCTTTCACAGTGTACATGCTCACTTGAGAGGTAGAGCACTAGTGGACTAGCATGAAGCTAGTCATGGAGGAGAAGAGGGAACCAATCACCTAGGAGGCTTTCAAGAAGAAGTTTCTTTCCGAGTACTTCCCTGATAGCGTGAGATACGCTAAGGAAATGGAGTTCTTCAAGTTGACTTAAGGCAACAAGCCAGTGGTGTTAGTTTTGAAATGGTGATTCAAGCCAAGAGGGGGTTGAATTGGCTGTTTAAAACTTTTTCGAAAGCATAAAATCCCTCTTAATTGAATCAATAGATTGGAGAATTAGAATGTAAAAGCTGCAGAACAATACACTTTCAATCGGTCAAAAAATAAAACAACTAACTAATTGTTCTTGAGCTATGAAATAGTCGATTAAAATTTCAAATAAGTCGGCTAAAATCCTAGGATTTTATGCAGAATGCCGAATTTGCATATTTAACTCAAACAACAAACTTTTACATACAAGACTTGTTCCAATCAATATTTCTAACAAGTATACAACCTTAGATTACATAATAATGCATTAAAGCACAATAAATAATGAATTCCTTTGTTTTCTTGAGTTTTTAGAGTGATTCAAAGAGAGTGAGAAGAAGGAAAGAGAATTGCATAGTTTTTTCTATACTAGTTTACTCAATCACAGAGCTACATCCAGTTTACCAAGAGAATTGCATAGTTTTTTCTATACTAGTTTCCAATATATTCAAAAGTTTTACAAATCACACACCAAGATTACACTTTTGAACAAAGAAACTCACAAGATTTTTGACTCACACAAACAATCACACTGCAAGAATCACACTTACCGACCTAAAATCACATCACGTAAACAATTAGAGGCACAAGAACATCCAAACTTGATGGTGGCTCTCCCTAACCAACCATACATGTGTTCTTCAAGCTACTCACAATTCAAAATGCCTCCAAGATCAACAAAGATCTTCAATCTACATGTTGTAGTTGTGTATCAGAGAGAGAGAGAGAGTTTTCCCGAGAAAATGACAAGTTTTCGCGCTCTAAAACTCAGAATTTCACCTCTACTCTTGAAAACACAGCATATATAGTCTGATTTAAATGAAATTAACCAATTGAATTTTCAGTACAGTCAGCTTATTTCATTGGAGTTAAGTGAAATCAATCAATTAAAAAATAATTCAACTTATTATATGAATTCATACCATAAACTATATACTACAAGCCTTTTAACCTGTTAAAAACCATTTTAACATATTAAAAGAGACACACTAAGACTAATAAGAGATCTAACCTATGTCATATAGCCTACCAACATGATATAACACATAATTATTATATTTAACACATTATTTCCAGATTTAATACACTAATAACATAATCTTCAAGTGGATCTTCATCAATCTTCATCAAACACATGTGATCTTCATGTGCATGACTTTATCAATTCTTTGCTTCAAGCTTACTTGTGCCAACATTCTCGAGTCTAATTGATGAGCTAAGATCCATAGAGAAACCTAAAAGAGTTTTTGCACATAAGATACCAACATACAAATACACACCCAAGCCAAAGCACACAAGCATACATAAATATCACATATGCATATGCTCCCCTATCACTTATAATGTGATTTAAATTCAGATTTCAGATTAAATTTGCAGTATTACATTGTTCCAATAAATTTATTTTAGGTTTTCCACTTTTAACTCAATTTTACTAATTTTTTTCTCCCCCTTTGGATTCATCAAATGAAGTTAATGCGTCGATCAGTTTGGAAAGAGGAAAATTTTAATTGAAGTAGTAACATAGGGGTGTATTAGGGAAACTGATACAAATAAAAACATAGCAGAATTAAAACAAAAATGAAAAGTACATCATGAAATTGAGACTGATATAATCAGTCGATGGAAATAGGAAAATAGTAGATTAAAAAACTGGAACAAATAGACAGACACACAAAATGCAACACTTTAATGTAATGCATGACCTATGAGCCATCTCTTTCACTCATTCCTAGGGTTGTCTTTGTTGTAGACATTGGAGAGGAGGTCATGAACATTGTGAAGTTGGTCATCCAAGTCTTGGAACCTTCTTGTGCAATATGCATGATGTGCATTTTGTGCCATGTTCAAGTCTTGAAGTTGGTTGAGAACCATCCTCTTAAACTGGGAATATGTAGGTCTAGTGTTCTTAGGAGGTTGGTAGATCTCAATAACCATGGGTTGTGGGTCATCTTCTCCTTGGTTTCCTCCACTAGTGCCTGCTTCATGGTCATTTGCACCAAATTCATTCACTGTGGACACATGGTTCAATAGGCCAATAGACTGCTCAAGCTCTCCTTCCACATAATAGAAACAATATAAACCAAGAAGAGTAAAGAAACATAAAATGAAAAGCAAGGGAAAAGGGAGGAATGGAGGATTCACGCCACTACAAGGCTAGCCTAGAAGAAGCCATGGCAACCTTGATGATGAGTGGTGTATGCAAGATAAGGCTCGAAAGAACTTCACTCCTTAAGGAGGAATGCTCTTACAAAAAGGTTGAAACACAAAGTGTATAAATTCTCCAAAATGTTCAACCCTTGTACAAGTGTTAGAGGTCCCCTTAAATAGAAGTGTCTAGGGGCCTCTTAGCAAAAACAAATAAGATAAAAAGGATTACAATGCAAATAACAAAACCTAGATTCTTGAAAGTAGGTCAACAAAGGAGCACATGGACACATTCTAGAAGTCTTCTCGGCCAAGGCAAAGTGGATGCTCCTTCTAGATGTTTCTAGACTTCTTGGAGGCCAAGACATGTGGTCATCCTTTCTAGATGTTTCTAGAAAGCTTTGCTCATTCTCTTTTCTCCATATGTGCTCTCCAAAAGCCATCTAAATGGGCCACTTGTCCTTCCTTGTCCTTCCTTGTCCCACCTCTTAATGAACCTACAAAACAAGTTAATTTTGAATTAGCATGTTGGCTTTAGGTTAAGCTAATCCTTTGAGTCAAAAAGTCAATCCAAAGTCAAGGTCAACAAGTCAACTTAAAAATAGTCAACCAAGCCAACTTAATGGAATTTTAAACTAAAGAAAATAAAAGCAAAGGAAGGGCTCAAGGAACTCCCTTTCTTCTAAGCATGTGCCATGGGCTATCATCCTTAGTAGGGATCAATCCTTTATCAACATTGATTGAAAGATTGTACCTTGTTGAATTCATCCACTACATTAGTTTCACCCTTGCGAACTTGCACACATGTCCAAGACGTTCAGAGAGATCTTAGATTAGCTTTAGATCGTAGAATAAGAACTCATTTATAATTTTCGTAATGTTTTTGTTTGGGCTTTATCAGATCTTTAATTATGTTGGGCTTTTTGGTGTTTTGGCCCACAATATATAAGCCCTTATGAAACACTTTGTATTCAGATTTGAATTTTATGAAATAGTGAGTTTTCTCTCAAGTCGAGGTTCTCCTTCGAACCATTAATCCTTATCTTTGAATCCCTTATTCCAAGTGGCGGATCTTCCTCACTTATCTTGGAACCTCCTCCAAGTGGCGTGATTTCCTCCCGTTCCGCAAAACCCCTAATTGACATCTTCCATTTTCCCCTTTTTCGTCTAGGGTTCATACCCATTTTTGTTCAAGACAAAATTCAAGCCCAAATCCGAGACGATCCTTCATCATATTGTAATAAGAGCCTTGTTGGTTTCTCTCCTTCAAGGTTCATTTCGGTTTTGTGTTTTTCCTTCCGAAGTGGGTTGTGGTGCGTTCTTGATGAGTGCGTATTTTTGCCCTCATTCAGTGTTTAATTCGGGGTATTTAATTGAATTTATGTGCTTAAAGAGTGATTTAATTGATAATTATGATAATTAGGTTATTTGAGCTTGTGTGATAAAAATGTGTTAAAAAGTTATTTTTAGCTGCATAAATTATTTTTGGATATTTTAATGTTTGTTGATGCAGCTGGAGTTAAGATTAAGCTCATTCAAGGTGGGAAAATAAATTGATTGAAGTTACATAACACCTTTAAATAAGTCTAAAATTAGCAAGTTCTGGAAAAATCACTAATGCAGGTCCAGTTTTATTTTACACATTCCTCTTGCAAGTGGACCACAAAAAACATGTTCTACACCCCCAATTTTTACTAAATTGCACCCCTCCTATCACTTAAACTCCATTCACTAACATTATGGTGCTTTGGATACTCCATCAGATTCATAAGCTAGAAGTGTGAAAGTGTTTATGGATTTTGGTTGCTGGTTGGGTTCACTACTTTGTGGTAGAACGCCCAAAGTTTGGGTGTTACAATCAGAATTGGCTCAAGTAGTGGATTACATACCACGTGTTTGAGAAAATGGCGCATTGAAGATAAACTTGAAGTTGAGGTGTTCTAAGTTGATTCAAGTGGCCATTTTTACTGCTAGCGCTTTTTTGAACGTGAATTGCTTTAGTCAATCAAAGACTAAGATAACAACCAAGGTGTGAGTGAGTTCAAGAAACTGGTCCTTCCAACTTACTCACGTGGAGGAAACATTTGATGTAGTGCAGTGAAGTTTTTGTGAAGATAAAAGAGTCCAACTTGGTTGCCTAGTCTATAATGACATTCAAATTTAGTGCAGTAGTATTGCTTTAGCAGTGGTCCACTTTTGGATTGATTGGGAAATTGGATGTTAAAGGGTTGGTGCACTCAATTGGCGTTGTAGCAAGCAACTTGGTAAAGCAGCAAATGTGTTAAGTTATTGGTTATGCATTCGGTGCAGTGGAATTAATTGGTTTTCTCTTGGTGACAGGACACTAGTGTTTGACAACAAGATGTGTTAAAATAGCTCGGACCAACTGTAGTAGCAGCTTGGTTGGTGCGTGGCACACAAACTCAAAAAGTCCAGCTTATAGTGCGTGAAACAATTGATGGTTGTGTGAGAAATATCTTGTTGAAGTGTTTATTAGGTGCCATTGAAATTGGTTGGTGCGGTGTTGGAAAGGTTTATAGCACAATTCAACATATGATATATCTTTCTTGATTGGTCCCTTCACCCAAGCCAATCCATTCAAAGGGTTAATAGTTTGTAAAAACTCCAAGCTAGTGGTTATTTGAAACGGTGTAGTGCAACAACTCTTTGGTTTCACTTGGTGGCATAACACGTAATACCTATTTGTGGGAACGTGTTTGTGCAATACTGGCTGGATTGGCAGGCTATAATAGCCAACTTAAAGCGGTGCAAAATTTATTTTGATGCAAAACGGACTACAAGTGATCCAAACGGGCCACAAATTTATTGGTGTAGGTTCCTTGAACAATTGACAACGACCACTCATCATTTGACACAACAACAAACATTTCTTTTAGGATTTTGTTTGACAGTAGCTCATGGTTTAAGCTTCGTTCAGTGCACACAATCTGAATTTGTGAAGCTTGCGGTGATGTGATTTGAAGTAGTGGATGCATAATACATTTGTTTTGGCATGTTGCAGTGCATAATCTAGTGTAATATTGAATTGGTGCAGTGGGGACAGTAGCAATTTTCTCTTCCCTACTTTGAGTGGTGCCTTTAATTATCACAGTTGCCCACCCTTTGATTTTGTGCATTTGACTGCAAACGTTCTGGCCTATACCGAGTAGCAACCACTCTCATTTATCCATTTGGCAAAAACTTCCTCGGTGCATATTGTGGTGCTTCGTCACTTCTCTAGTTCAAGTTCTAATGCACTTTTTGCATTTAGCTTTGCCTATTCTCACCACTTAGAGTTAGTAATTGTTCATCCTTGCTTTGCTTGAGTCTTTTGTACAAAATATTCCTTTGAGTTTGCTTTTCCTTGGATTGTTGTGTTGTGGAACGATGTATCTTAAGCTAAATTGTTGGAAATATTGCTTGTGGGAATTTGATTGGATCATCCTAGTTTAGGTTGAGCGATTTGTTTCACATTTCTAGTAGTAATTCGAAATATACTGTTTAGATTACTCTTGTCTTTTAAAGTGCTTTTCTCGTTGTCATAATCTTAGTTCTGTCACATATTTACTCTCTTTGGTTTAGCCATTTCTTGATTTTGTCATAGAGTTTTCCTTTCCTTAGCCTCCTGAGTTGAGTATAGATTTGTTACGTCTTTCACTTTGATGTTGAATTCTTGATGGGTTGATTGGAGGTTCTTTGAAGAACTGAACAAGAACTTAAGAGTGAGTGAATATACTTTGAGAGTGAAACACAAGTGGAATTGAGTGTAAACACAAGTGACTCCACAATGTTCCATACACGTTCGACCTTGGTAGAGGATATCAACTTCATTGTGTCCAGAATTATCAGGTTAAATAGCAAACTTGGGGAACTCAAAAGGGAGCACAAGCATGATAGAAGATCATTGCCAAGCGACAAAACAAGTACTATTAGGTGCACCAAGTGTGAAGGATATGGACACAAAAATTATCAATGTCCTAATTGGAATGTAAAGTACATGACTCTTCAGGAACTCTGATGAAGGATTATCTTATTTCCTTTTAAGATTATTGAATATGGTGTGAGTTGATTAAGAAAGCTAAGTGAAATCCCCAGTGGACATTAAGATAGCATGCTATCTAGATGTGAAGGTTCTTTTCACAAAGCTCAAGAGAAGAAGATGATGGATTGATTCAAAATAAAAAGGAAATGAAAGGCACATAAACCATAGAAAACCAAGAACAATTAAAGGAAGAAGAAAACATAAAATGGATAGGAAAGAAATGGTAAAAATGTGAGAAGCACGCCACTACAAGGCTAGGCTAGAAGCCATGGCAACCTTGAAGATGAGTGGATGTGTGGTGCCCCTTGCTATGCAAGATAAGGCTTAAAAGTATTCACTCCCAAGGGAGGAAACTCCCACAAATGGTTGAGACACAAGAGTGTTCTTACTTCAAAATGTTCAACCCTTTCACATGTCTAGTAGCACCCCTTATATAGAAGAGTTTAGGGACCTCTAGGCAAATAAAAGATACCTAAGGATGTCTCTATAAAAACCTAACCCTAGCTTCTAGAAACTAGGTCAAATAAGGTTACAAAAATGAGAGACAAAAAAGCCAAGTATGGTGTGTGCAAGGCTAATTTCGTTCTAGCACAAAAGGAGACAAAGAATGTGTGTCATATGTCTCCAAAAAGTGGCCAAAGTGTGCTAAAAACAAAGGAGACCAAAGGTACATAGGTACATTTGCTTCATGTCTTTTACTTTATGCTTTATGCCTTTGCTTTACTCTCTCCTCCACATCATTTATGCTCTCCAATCACCATGCGCCACCTAGCATTGTCTTCTTACTCCTAATTAACCTACAAAGCAAATAAACATAGATTAGCATATTGGCTTAAGTCAAGTCAACTATAGTCAACAAGTCAAACCTAGTCAAAGGTCAACAAGTCAACAAAGTTGATTTAACTAAGTCAACTTTGGGAATCAAAAATAACAAACACAAATGAAAGGGATGAAGGATTAGTGAACTTCCTTTCTAAACATGCTTAGTCTTCTTAAGCATGTGCCTTCATCCTTGGTTTGGGTCAATCCTTCATCATCCTCCCCTCCTTGGAGAGAATTTGACCACAAATTCTTTAAGTCTTTGTAGGGAGCTTGACTTGATTTGGGGGAGGATTTGCGCCTCCCTTTTATGAGCTCTTGTTCCATCCTTTCTAAGGGTATTACCCCTAACTTTGGTTAGGTCATCTTTATTTTCTAGACTACTCTTCCTCTCTTGCTTGTGCTTTCGGCCTTCCTTTTTGGGTTGGGAAGAAAAGGAAGGGTGTAAGACCCGAGAAAAATTAAAAAGTTATTTAAATAATCATTTAATTATGGCAGGTAATAGAAACATTTAAAGCAATTAATGTGTGGAACTATGACGTGGAAAAGTGCTAGCTCATGTGGGCGGCGCGACTGTGTTCGCGTTTTCTGTTGAATTACGTCTTGTGCAGGGGCATTGGGACTTCTGATGGTAAGTTTATGTATTGGTAGTGTAACCTCGTTAGAATTGGGGTCGAATGGTACTTGGGAATAACCTTTCTAATTTAACCTGGATAGAGTTGGATTGTGGGAATATGTAGAATCAGAATTGAGTTATTAGGGTTCATGGTGTGTACGAATTTGAGACTATAATGTCAAAGGAAACTGGGTCAGTGAATTAGGTGTGATTCATTGTATGATATTGGCTGTGGAGTATAGGTTGAATTCTAGACAGCTTGGCAGATTGCGGGTTCAACAACCTGGAGGGTTTCTGGATTCTGATATACCGCTCGGCGGTGCTTAGCTTGCCGCCAGGTGGCAGCGGGGACAGTGGCTCAACGGGCGTGTTTTGTGTTGGTTGTACTGGAAGAGGTTATAAGTGCTGTTAGAAGTTAGAGGAGGACATAATACACAATCATATGCTTAGGTAAGTGAGTATAGGATTGGGAAAGAGGTTTAATGATATGACTACGTCATGAGTCGTTGATAGTCATGTTAAGGAAAGGAAGAGAATTGGATAACATTAGTTAATGGATCAGATTTTGAAAGCCTAGTATTCTGCAGATTTGTTGTTAAATATCTTTGATTATTAATTATGGGCTTTAGGTGTCTTTGGTGACTTGTAAGCTTAAATGTAAGACATGTGATCATGCAATATTGTGTGGGACAAAATTCATGGCAGTATAGTGCGAGATAAGTATGATGAGAGGAGGATTGTTAATGTTCTTGAACTGTGGTATTTTGATGGTGAATGGAGTGCCTTGGTACTTGAGTGATGATTAACAATGGTAGAGGAATGAAAGAGAGTGCCTAAATGTCTTTACCTTAGGTATAGGAGCTATACGTGGGAAGGTATAGGGCTGAAAACTAACAAACTCTGATAAAACAAGAGTGCAGTATATTCTAGAGCATTCTAGAATTGCAGAACCAACCATTTTGAGTGCCAAAACCAGTAGCAGGGAGTTACTAGTATGGCGCCTGGTGGTTTGCTGATACCGCCAAGCGATAGGAATCATTGGAAAGACTCCTACACCGCGTGGCGCCTGGCGGCAAGGGAGTGTTCCGCCAGGCAATGTTGGGAAAACAATGACGCTGGGAGGGCGCTGGCGCCTAACGGCGGGCTAAATATCGCCAGGCAGTCTGGGCCTGTGTTGCCTAGCAGTGCTGGGTGTTGCGCCAAGCGATTGCGTTGCAGGTTATGACTTGTGCGCGTTGTTTTAATTGACAATGATGCTACACTTAGATCGGGAGATGTTGTGCCATGAGCGGGTAGGTTCATTGATAGTGGATAACATGTGATGATATGAGCAGGGAGGTTCATATCCAGTTACTCTCACGTGGGGATACGAGCGAGGTAGGTTCATATGTTCCGTGCTCACGTTTGAGAGATGCCATGTGCGGGAAGGTACGGGGCTGGTGGATCACATGTGTTGGACTACGGGCGGGCAGGTCCGTAGAGCAGGACTACGAGCGGGGAGGTTCGTAGAGGCAGGACCACGAGCGGGCAGGTTCGTGTGAGCATCATATTCCTGAGTCCAAGGCTAACCAGTTGTGTGATTTGAAGGCTATAAAGCCTTGGGATTAAGGTCTTGGCCAAGAACTATGTAGAATGAATAAGATGGGTGTATGATTTATCTTGTGTATTATATATCTGTTATTTTATTTTTCTCAGCTCACCCTTTCTGTTTGTGTATGGCGATGATCGTGTGATTCGTTACACGGGAGCATATGTTGATACAAGTGGTGCTGAGGATGTACAGGTGACGGAGTGAGGGCTAGCTTTGGGGATTAGAGCTAGGGTTTCCTCATATGTATTTTATTATGCTTTTAATTATGAACACGAATTTTGAGAACTTGTAACACGCTATTGTTTAAGTTATAAGTTTTGGCGCGTGTTTTTCATAAAATTAAATTTTCCCGCGTTGGGATTATTAACCAGGTTTATATTAAGGATTTGGGGAAAAGTACAATAATGGTCAGTGGAAGATAAGAATGAATGTATGATCTGGTACACTTGGGACAACCTAAAGCTAACGGAATGCAACTAGGACGGGACATGATGATTAAGGACAATGCTGACAATATTTAGCTAAGTATATGGGTTATGATAAGTGTTGAGGTAGTGAAAGGTGTGTAAGAAACTTAGCAAGCTATGAAAAATCAGTACCATTCGCTGTACTATTGTAGCGTCTAGCGGCAGAACTTGAGCCGCCAAGCGATAGCTACAAAAATAGTGAGGTTCTAGAGCGCGTAGCACCTGACGATGAGGGTGGTCCCATTAGGCGATGTTTGCAAGTCAATGTGCTTCGAGGCGCTTGGCGCCTGGTGGTACGTGTCCCCTGCCAAGCGGTCTGGAAGCAAGTTTCACTTGGCGGCTCTAGAGCAGCGCTAAGCGATAACACAGTGGCAATAGTTTTGATTACTTTGATATGCATGGTCTACAAAGCCTTGGGTGATACCTCGAAGGTCGGCTTGCTGGTGTTCCTTGAGTTGTGGCTCGGAACGTACCCCTTGAGTTGTGGCTTGGGATAAGGGTTAAGCACATGACATTCCTTGAGTTGTGGCTCAAAATGACATCTTTTGAGTTATCGCTCGGGATGGCGGATGAACACAAGGAACCCTTGAGTTGTGACTTGGGTTGGCGAGTGTTGCCAGTGTGAGTGTGCGTGTGGTGGCTCGTACGGATGGGTCCAGATAGATTGCCCTCCTCAGTATGTGGCTGACGAGTTTGGTAGTCTTGGGACGTTACGAACTTTGTTCGTATTGGGAACTCCACTTGGTGTTACGGAATATGGTCTGTAGCTGGTTTCCCGCACGTGTTCTACAAGTTGTGGCTTGTAGGTGTGGCGGCAAGACATTTTGAGGTAATCATCGGAAGACATAGATCACGGGTAACATGGTGGTGGCCATGTGGTATGGAATCAAAGGATGAAATTCCTTTGGTGTTTATATATATATATATATATATATATATATATATATATATATATATATTGTATATATGTTTGCTTAACTGTTACCTCACCCTATCTGCTTGTGTTTGGCGATGATCGTGTACTCGGTACACGGGAGCAGATGATGTTGTAGGTGGATTTGATGATGATATTTAAATAAATGATGTTTATTTATTATTTCTTTATTTTATTATTTAAATTCGTAATATCCGGTCGGGATGTTACAATGCACAAATGCTTCAAGTATTTGTTTGATCAAAAAGAGTTGAACATGAGGCAATGAAGGTGAATAGAGTTCTTAGAGGATTATGACTATGAACTTCTACTTCACACGGGGAAACCAAATGTAGTAGCCAATGCTTTGAGTCGGAAGATGGTGCATGTGGCACACATGATGATCAATGAGTTGAAGTTAATTGAGAGGTTCAGAGATATAAAATTGTAAGTTGAATTGGGATCAAATTTCATTAGATGTAGCAACTTAACTATATCTAGTGATTTTCTGAGCCTAATCAAAGAAAGGAAGCTCAAAGATTCTAGTCTACAGAAGGTGATAGAGTTGCTTGGATCAATCAGTAAAAGGAGTTTGCCTTAGGTGGTGATGGTGTGTTGAGATTCAAAGGAAGAGTTTGCGTACTGGATGACACATAGGTAAAAGTTTGATCCTTGTGGAAGGGCACAAGAGTCATCTTAGTTTGCATCTTGGCATGACTAAGATATACCAAGATCTTAAGGAGACCTTCTGGTGGCAAGGAATGAAGAAGGATGTGTTTTAGTTTGTATCCGCCTATTTGACTTGTCAAAAGGAAAATGTTGAGCACCAAAGACTCGATTGGACGCTACAGTCTTTGGATATACTGATATGGAAATGTGATAGCATAGCTATGGACTTTGTCACCCATCTGTCGCGAACTTTGAGAGGTCATGACGCAATCTAGGTTGTGGTAGATCGATTTACCAAGAGTGTTCACTTCATAGTAGTGAATATGAGGATTTCCATGGCCAAGTTGGCTTAGTTGTACATCAAGGAGATTGTGAGGTTGCATGGGGTGCCCAATAGCATTGTGTTTGATAGAGACCCGCGATTCACTTCTAGGTTTTGGCAAACACTATAAGATGCTTTAGGAAGTAGATTGAGGATGAGTTCTACTTGTCATCCTTAAACAAATGGGCAATCGAAGCTTGTGATCCAATCCTTGGAGGATTTGATGAGGACTTGTGTTTTGGATCATCTTCGCAGTTGGGATGAAGTGCTATCGTTAGTGGAGTTTACCTACAATAACAGTTATCAGGCGTGCATAGGGATGGCACTATATGAAGCCTTTTATGGGAGGAGATGTAGGACTCCCCTGTGATGGTACCAAGATGGTGAGTCAGTGTTGGTTGGGCCTGAATTGCTGAAGCAGACTACAAAGTAAGTGAAGTTCGTAACAAAAAGGTTGAAAGCCTCGTAGAGTAGGTAAAAATCCTATGTTGATCAGAGAAGGAGACCTTTGGAGTTTGTAGTTGGGGGACATGTTTTCTTGAGGGTGACCTGAACCACTAGTGTGGGAAGGGCTATTCGCTCAAGGAAGCTTTCTCCTAAGTTCCTTGGTCCATATTAGATCTTGAAAAAGATTGGACCAGTGGCTTATGAGATGGCCTTACCTCCTCAATTGGCTAATCTCCACTTAGTTTTCCATGTCTCCCAGCTAAGAAAATACGTACCTGACCCATCTGATGTGTTAAAGGTTGAGGTGCAAGTTCGAGAGGATCTCTCAATGAAAGTGCAACCAGTTAGTGTTGAGAACTGTTAAATCAAACAACTCCAAGGAAAATCCATTAGTCTAGTTAAGGTCATCTAGGATAGGAGGACCAGTGACTCTACGTGGGAGCTAGAGGAGGATATGAGGAAGTCATATCTGCATATTTTCTCTAGTAAGTCTCAATTTTCGATGTTGAAAATTTTTTATATCGGGGAGAATGTAAGGCCCATTTTTTGTTTTAAAATATTGGGCCTAGTTTCATTGAAAAAGGCCAAAGCCAGCCCACTTGTTTACCCCTAGGACTCTTTCAGCTACTCACTTACCTTCCATTCTATCTCCTCACCTAACAACAACTCACTTACTTTCTCCTCTTTCTGAAACAAAAGTTGTGCTAGGGCAGCTGCGAAACCCTCCTCCCAGGTAACACAATCGTCTTTCCTCAATGTAAGTTAAGCTCAAACTTTCATTTTTCTCCCTTTCCAGCTCTATTGCATTGGTTCTGTCATGGGTTCTTCCTTAGAACCTCATCTTCGTTCTTGTGTTCGTGCTTTCAGCCCTCGAGTTTGCTTTTGGAGCTATTGTACTCTTTCTGTTAGTGTTTTTTCTCCCTCAAGTTTAACTCCCAATTAAGGTAAGGGAAGCTAGGGCTTTAAAACTTTTTGGTTTGCATGTTTTTGGTTTTGAATCGTGCTTAAAACGTTGGTTTCATGTTCGTGGTTGTGTTTTTTTAGTTTTTTTGGTTGGGATTATGGGTTTTTGCATGTTGAAAGTAGTGAAAACTTGTTATTCTAGCTTAAGCGAGAATTTTTAGCTTAAGCAAGACCAGTCTAGCTTAAGCGAGATCAGTCTAGCTTAAACGAGAATAGTAGAATTTCTCTTTGCTCTCTGTTCGAATTTTAGCTTAAGCGAGACCAGTCTAGCTTAAACGAGAATTTCTAGCTTAAGCGAGATAAGTCTAACTTAAGCGAGAATTCTGCAGAATTTTAATTCCTTATTTTAACTTGTGATTGACTAAGTTAATGTTAAAAATATGATGTATGAAGCTATACATGAATGATGTGGAATTTTTTTGACTTGTACTTGATGTGTTTAGCTCGGGATGATAATTATTCTGAGATAACAAGTGGAATGTTGATGGTAAAAGAGTTTCAAGGGAAATTCTTGTTGATGGTGTGGTTAGTGTATGCCTTTATATATGAGATATCTAGATAAGGAAGGTATTGTGAACTCTAATAATCACTCACACTCACATAGAGTAGAGTGATTATGTGGTGAGAGTGATATGAAATCCTATTCTTGGGAGGTGTTTGAGCCTAAGACATATTAGGATTAACCTTGTGATTGATTGGGTGATAACCCCTTGTGGTTAGACTTTGCAGAGTTTAGAAATCAATGTAGGTGCATACTTCTTTAGAATTCTATATGAAGCGCATAATTTGGATATTGAGTTAAGAGTCAATTGAGTGTTTAAGTGAGTGAAAACTTTGTGAGTTAATGTTTTTTTTTCATGTATGTGTTTCTATGATGGTGTACTTATGTAACTATATTTACGTATGAATGCTTAAATACACTAGCTTACCCTTCTTTCTTTTTGTGTTTGTTTCCTTGTTGTGTCTTCCTTTTTGTAATGATCACCAAAAGTTGGTGTGAGCAGATATGGAGACCCTTGGTGATCATCAAGACAACGAAGATGTTGTTGTGTAGTTTAGGCTTGTTGGTTATTACTCTTTTAAGCATCTTTTGAAAAACTGGTCTTATGTAATTTCTTGCTCTATTGAGCTATCCTTTGCCAACCTGATTGATGTTTTAAGACATGTCTATGGTATTGTTCTATGCCCATGGTACTTCTATTTTAAGTATATTTTAAGATGATTGTAATGGTTAAATTCTGATATACTTTCTATAACATCTCGACCGGATATTACGAATTTAAATATTAAAATAAAGAAATCTAATTAAACTGCACTTAATGAAATATTATTTTCCCAAAAACGCGGGAAATTTTAAAACTTTCATTACCTCAACAATAATCCAAAATCCATATTATAGTAGTAATAAATAATCTCAAAACCTCTACCATAACTCAAACATAAAATCCATAATAAAAACCAAGTTTAATACTAAAAATATTACAACTGTTCCAAAACATAATAAAACCTCTGAGAAAATCCTTCTCCCAAATCTAGCCTCGTTCCGGCTCTATGCCTCACCAGACCCACCTACAACATCATCTGCTCAGGTATACCACGTATACGATCATCGCCACACACAAGTAGATAGGGTGAGCTAATAGAATAACATATATACAATACATTTATGTATATAACACAATTACACCAAAGGAATCTCATCCTTTGATTTCATCCCACATGGCCACAACCATGTTAACTGTGTTCTACGTCTTCTAGTGAGTACCTCAAGATGTCTCGCTGCCACACCTATCGCGCACAACCGATAAAGCACGTGTGGGAAACCATGCTACGACTCACACACCGTAACGCCCGGTGGAATTCCCAATACGTACATAGCTCGTAACGTCCCAAGACTACCAAACTCGTCAGTTAATTATTGAGGAAAGCAATCTATCTGGACCCATCCGTGCGGGCCACAACCAGAACACTCACACCAACAACACTCGCAAACCCGAGCCACAACTTAAGAGTTCCTCGTGTTCATCCGCCATCCTGAGCGACAACTCGAGGGATGCCATTTTGAGTCACAACTCAAGGAATGCCACGGGCTTAACCCCTATCCCGAGCCATAACTTAAGGGATACGTTCTGAGCCACAACTCAAGAAACACCAGCAAGCCGACCTTTAAGTTATCCTAGAAGCCTTGTAGACCACGCAAAACAAACGGGCAAAATATAATTCTGCTGTAGCAATATCGCCTGGCGCTGCTCACGAGGCGCCAGGCACTTTCTACTTCCAGACCGCCTAGAGGGTATGGTGAGTTCGAACCTTTTCTCTCATTAAGAGTTTAAATTTTAGGGATTTAATATAATTTTTGCACTTAAGAATTGATTTTAGTTGCATAATATATTATTGGATATTCGTGAGTTTAATAATTCAACTGGAATTAAATTTAAGTCCTTAAGAGTGTGAATTGGGAATATTTCAAGTCATAAAATAAGTCCCAAAATCAAAATTTTGGAGAGGAATAATTTAGGTGCTAAATGCACCCCAGTTTTCAATTTTACTCGCCTTTCTGCAATTGGGCTATCTATTTCTGAAAAGGAATATTTCTTGAGCTAAATGCACCTCCAGTTTTTATTTTCCACACCCCTCCTGAAATAGGGTCTTCTAACTCTGTTCTCAACAGGATTACGCCACGTGGCAATCCTCTACTCACTAAAATAACCACTTAAAACTTGCCACGTCATCAATCCTCCACTCTCTAAAATACCCAATCATAGAATGACACCTCATCACCCTTTCTCCTTCACACAACCTAAACCCTAACCTTAATTTTCCTTCTCTCTATCCATCTCCATGCCGCAGTCGCCACCCTCCACGGGAGCCACCGCCATGTCCGACCACCGCTACAGCTCGCCAGAACCGTAGCCACCCCATCGCCCCCACGCCAGAAAACGCAGCCACCGTTGTTGCACCCTCGAAGTTTGCGAGCCTGCAATAGCCACCACGAAGCTCCGTTGCGTCGTCTTCTCCGTTCATCACGCGACTATCACCATGACAGCACCGCTCGCACCGTGACTGCACTCGCCGGAGCAGCCCATTCTTAGTCTCGCCATCGTCGTAGACATCTTTCGCAGTCCAAAACGGCCTCCCTACTTCTTCGTGCCTCCTTCTTCCTCCATCATCAAGCTTCCGGAACCTCCACTGATGCACGCCTCGCGTAACCTACGGTAGCCACGCAACGCCACTACAACTAATCTTTTCCCGTCGCGCCACCACCTCTGCACCTGTACCTACCTTCTTTATCTTTTTCTTCTCATATGCGATGCCTCTCGCCTTCGGCCGTGAGTCGCGAATTCCCTCAGGTACAACCTCACCGCTCGTGCCCCGAACGGTTTCGTCTACGGCGTGTTGTTGTGCTCCTCGAATGTCGCTCGCAACCTCCCGATCAGCGCATAGTGGCCACAATCGGAATCTACGAAACACACCTTGCGGCAACCCTCACGGCAGCCAAACCCCAATTGTGGAAAGAGAAATCTGATTTGAGAGAGACACTACTCTGATATGTGGCCGTCTCTCACTGGATAGTCAAAGAGTCAACACTGGTCAACCAGTCAACTCAGGGCAAAGGCGGTCAACGTTGGTCAAATAGGCTATTTTACACTAAATTTGGTAGGTGGTTCCTCTACAGGAATCCTAAATGGCCAAGAAAAGGAAAGAATCGTCTGGCGGCAGTTCATCGCCGGCCAAACTATTTCTAGAAATTTCTAGAAATTCTAACTTAAGGAAATAAAATCTCATCATAATCATACTAAATTTAGCATGCCAATCAGACTTAGTTATAAAATTAACGAGTACATCTATTATATTTATAGCATGCCAATCAGACTTAAAATAAAATTAACGCGTAAAACTCCCCTAACTTGGTTTCCTTGCTTAAAGCGCAATGCTAGAGTTACCCCTTTGGTCACCAATGGTCTCCTTAGCACCAACTCAATTTACCTCCTCTAATTCACTCTCTAATCACTGTTTTTCCTTAATTTGGTGCACCTTACAATGCTCTCAAAAATCCAGCCTCAAAACCCCTATATTCTCTCACAATTTGTCTTTTAACGGTGTCTTAATTAGCAATGATGAAGGGAAAACGAAAATGACATTAAGACTGAAGTTAATTGTGATTCAAAGTCACTTATGGACTGTTTTCCAACCCCTCTTGGCTACTCCTTGGCTAGCTAGGGTTTCTATGCCCTTTCACATTCATGCCAAAAGAAATTTTGGCAAAAAGAAAGTTAAATTTGGTTCTACCAAACCCACTACCATGCCAATGTCAAATCAATACAAAACCATTCAACCAATTAATGTTTCGTGATAATTCATATAATTCTATAATTATATTATCACTCAACATAATCAAGCATATTATCAAAATAATAATAATTTAAATAACGCACAAATGGCATACATAGGACTTGAACACAAGTCCTTTCGCACAATAAAGTACTTTCAACCAATTGAGTTAGTACTTTTCCATGTCACATCAATCAATAATTAATGCCATAAAGGCTCCCACTACCCGCATTTATTAATTATTTATTTATTTAATTAATTAATTTCCACATGTCTTACATTTTCTACTGTTTGCTCTATTTTATTATGATATGTGATGTTTTATTTATTAGAGTTATTCTATGAAATGGGTTGTCACAATAAATAATAGAAAAGAATATTAATACATATTAAGTAATAAAATAAAATAAATAAAGTTGGCGTAGAACTTCGACCTTAACACTAATATGAATTTGGTAATACTAAAAAAAGATAGGGAAGAAATCGTGGGATACAGACTTCATTATGATGGAACAATTGAGAAAGGATAAAAAATTCAAATTTTGTTTGTACATAGATCACTTTTTAACCTATTGGAGAAGTCATCTGCATAGACTCTTAATAGAATTTTTTAATTTAGACCTACACATGGACAATTGATACTAACATGTTTTTGTGAAAACTGCAAATGTCAAAAGCCATTACATGTTTCTATGCATGTAATCATAGGTTACATAAAAATGGGAAACGATTCCAAATTAGTGAAGTTGAACAAAAAGCTTAATAACACAATATTTAAAAATAAAAGAGAGATCTTGATATGCACTTTTGACGTAGTGGTTCCCTTAGTAAAGTAGTCATTGTAACACTATTGTGGAACACTACGGATTTGCAAATACTGAGGTAAAAAGCATTGAAAGACAAAACTGTGAAACAAAACCCAAAAGATGTATAATATCAGCATAGAAAATATTTGCAAAGATGAAAAAATGGAAGAAGAATACTAAAGCATAATACTTTTTTAACAAAGTATTGTTTCTGAAAATGACTTTGTAAAATACGATTGTGTTTTTACAGAGATGAAAGAAACGGAGAAACCATAATTTTGAAAACAAACAACTATGAAGTGTATACTTTTTGTTAAGGCTGGTCTGTAATTCATAACTGTAAAAAGTGTATAAGAGGTTTTGTGCAACATAAAATTAAGAATGGAAATGTGATAACATTTCACACTCGTCAAAACTAGTTATAAAAGTGAAGTAAATATCTTATAAAAATAAATTTAGAAATCTTTAAATTACTTTTATATGAAATCCAAATGATATGTGGGTTGGGTGTGACATTAATGACCTACAAAACGTGTTGGAAGATGAACAAAATTTCTTGAGCAATGTAAACCATCATATACATTGGAATGGAGAAAGGTTTATGATTGCTACAAATTAAATTTCTTGATCATTTTCAAATTAAATTTCCAAATTATTTAATTAAAACAAAGTGAAGTGTCAATGATATGACTATTTTGTGTGGTATTAATTACATGGAAAATTTGAAAAATAGATGGAAAACGATTTTGAGCAATGTAATTGTTAAATAGTCCTAAATTCATAATTATTAAGTGATATTTCATAAGTAATTACTTCTAAAATTTTAAATGAATAAAATGATGATTGTAGATTCTAAAATCTCTTTGTTATGCAAATAATAATAAAAGCAATTGATACAAACATTTTAAAAAATTAATATTTATTATTTTAAAAAAGTTATATTATTATGAATACATTTAAAATTCTCTTCATTGGAAGTTGTGTTTTAATGAGTTGGAATACACACACACTACTCCATTTATTAGCTTTAGTAACATATCCTTTGTTAAGTTTATTTTAAATGTTACCATAAGTAACTTTAGCAACATTTCCTTAGTAACATTTAAATAGATGTTACAATACATAAATTTTATCTACGGTACCATTTTTTTATAAAAAAAGAGTCAGTACAAATAAAATTTAACAAAATAATATAAAAAAAATTCTAAAAGCGTCCATCCTCTGTTCCATTCATCTTTTAGCTTCTTCAACATCGTGTTGTTGTCTCTAGTGAACCACAATCGAATCAAAACAAACTGCAGAAGAGCGGTTGGGAGTGCTTGCGGTCGGTGATGGCGAAGGACATCCCATGGAACACATCCCTTTTGGTGATCTGTGCGTCAGTGTTATGGTAGGGCACTATGGTGAAGTCAAGCATGCCGCTGTGGACGTGGAGTTTGGGGTTTTGGAGTGGAAGGATTCTAGCCGCAACAAAGATTCACCCTTTAGCTTTACACTTTGACAAGATTTGCAATCTCGTTAGTGTTATTGTGAATTTTGTGTTTGTAATCAATTATTGTGGTTTCTAAAGGAGAGTTTCTATAGTCTTCCTTTCACTTCGAGGATGAGTTCATGTTCATAGCTTGAATCCATGACAACCACCTAGTTTTGGTGAACATGTAAGGGGAGAAATTCTCTTCCAAGACGCGTTCGGGCACAGGAAAGGAAACTGATTGGTTATGAGGGAATGATATATTATATGTGTTTGGAATATTCAATGATTATTTATTATATTGTGTAGTGTACTTTTATTATGTTAAGCTCACCCTATCTGCTTGGGTTTGGCGATGATCGTGTAATGCGTTACACGGAAGCAGATGATGTTGCAAATGTTACAAGTGTTGCTGGTGCAGCATAGATTCGGAGAGGGGCTAGCTTGGGGAAAAGCCTTTATGATGTTTTCTTGTTTTATGGATTTTAAACATTTTGTAAATCTTTATCTTACCAAACTCAAAATTTATAATCGGTGATTATAGTTTGTGGATTTTGGTTTATTATGGTATAATAAATATTTTAAATTTTCCCGCATTTTGGGAAAACGAATTGTCATAAATACGATTTTATTTCCTATTTTAATCATTTAAATTAGTAATATCCGACCAAGATGTTACATTTATCACTACGAAATATTATTGTAATTATATTATTATTATTATAATAGTTAGAGACACATCTTAATTTTATTTACTATGGGATCATATTTGAATTACGTGTCATTTTTATTTCTTGTTGATATATATTTATATATAATTATAGATTATTCTTTTAAAAATTTATAATTTATAATTTATATTAATATTATCATTAGTATTTTTAATGGTTAAATAAATATAATAATAATTATGTTATTATTCTAAAAAAATTGAAATAAAAAATGTGCATACACGTATGTGTCATATGCTATTATAATTATTTCGTAAAATCAATTAACTCCACCAGATTGTGATATCAATTCTATTTATTATATTTAAAACTGAAATTATTATCGCATTACTTAGATTTACTACTTTGTTACTTCAATAGTAATATTTACAATAATATAGCCTAATTTTCATGACATTTTATTACATAATATTTTTACATGTTATTATTTTAATATACAAAATATAAAAAATACAACTCGTGCTTACACACGGGACAATCTACTAGTTATTAAAGAAAAAATTTTAACATCAGAACAAATCGTTAAATAAACATTATCAAATAAGATCTTTATTAAAAAATTATTTATCAAAAAGTTATATATTGAGAAACAAAAAAGCACTCAAATATAAATGTGCCCATCATAAGATGAAATAGTTTATAAGAAAAAATAATAACGTTAAAACGATTGATTTTTATACAATAAAAGCCTTCATTCAAAGTCAACTACGATTCAACGGTATTGAAAAATCAAAACGGAAGAATAGAAAGTTTAAATCATTCAACAAATCAAAGATAGATACAAATGGTTTGAAAAGTAAATTAACCTTCATCCATGTCCCAAAATACTTTGACAGAAGAAGAATCAACAACAAAAAGTTTATCCACTGTCGAAAAAAAACTTCATTTGTCAAACAACAAAAACTATAAAATAAAGAAAGTCTACAAAAAACCAAATATTTTGGATCCGAGAGTCAGTTACGCGTAGGGAAGGTGTTAGCACCCTACAGCGCCCGCCCAAAGGCGGTACCCTTAATTAAACATGCAAAATTGATGTGGTTTTCAAAACATTAATTTTCCCTAAAAATAATGAGACAAATAATATTAAAAAGAAACAAAAATATTTTTTTGATTTTTGGGCCCAAAAAGGATTGACCTTGGTCCTACGTATTCTCATTTAAAGTGAGAAATCAGGGTTACGTAGTTCTTTAAAAGATATTTGGAAAGTTTTTTGGAAAATGATTTGATTTTTTGAAAGTGACTCTGACAAGGATGGGCCTTGGTCCTACGTATTCTCATTTAAAGTGAGAAATCAGAGTTACGTAGTTCTTTAAAAGATATTTAGAAAGTTTTTTGGAAAATGATTTGATTTTTTGAAAGTGACTCTGACAAGGATGGGCCTTGCTCCTACGTATCTAACAATGGAGAATCAAGGATCATGTAGTTCTTAAAAAAGACTTTTGGCTAAAATTGTTGATATTTTTATATTTTGAAAATTTTATATATTTTTGTGTTTTTGAACTATTTGAACATAAGTGTGTCACACGACGCGAGCGGTCAGACAAACACTAAAAGAGAAAACAGAAAAAAAAAACATTATTTTAGGCATTTTTGAAAATGAATGTCACATGGTGCGGGCGACCAGACACACAATAAAGTGAAAGAAAACATTTTTTCAATTTTTAGATTTTTTCAATTTTTTGTAATTTTTTATAATTTTCAAATATATATATATTTTTTTAGAAAAAAAAAAACATGTGTACAAAAGATGGGACACAAATAAAATGAAGGTAAAAAGTAAAATAAAATAAAATAAAATGCATGAAGGCTGTGTAGGCATAAAAATATAAGGGTGTAAACTGTGAAAATTGGGGTGTAGTCAGCAAACACAGTCAGACCCAAAACAAGACCAATAGAAAATACGGGGTGCGAGATTAACAATTATGGTGGTGCACGAAGTAAAACATGAAACAAGTGTAACAGGAGTGCGAGGTTAGTAAACATTAAGGGGTACTCGCAGCATAAATTAAAACAAGGGTGTGAGATAAAGAAAAAGGGGGTGCGCAGAGATAAAAATTGGGGGTGCGCAAAGATTAAAGATGGGTCCGCGGAGTAAAGATGGATCTGGTTGTTAACCCAAACTCAATCTCTTATTTCTTTAAAAAAATCAAAAACCCTAAAGGGTTTATTTCTTTTCATCTCACACACGACCTTCTCCCTTGCAAAGTCCGCAGCCGCTGCGCCACCACGCCACGCCGCCACGCCACCACACCATGCCACCACGCCACAACGTGGTAGGCCTGCCTGCGACGCCAATCGACGTTGACCACGAGAGCTTGCAGACGTGCGAACTTCACTCTCCTCTTAGGCGTGACTCGAACCACCTTCGCGCGAGCACCCAAGGCCACTGCCATCGTCGGCGACAGCCGGAGCTAGAGTCAACATCAGCGGCCATTTCCCTGACGCGATTTATCTCTTCCTTGCGCAGAACCAGGGCCAGAATCCATGTTGCCACACCATGCGGTTGTAGCACATCTTCGTTTGGTGGTTTAGCTCGCCGGCGACTTCCTCTCTTTTCTGATTACAATGAATGGAAGGGGATTGGGTTTTAGGAGATCTGAGTGTTTGGTGTTGGAATGGGGGTTTCGTTCGGTGGTTTAGTTGGAAGAAGATTGGAGAAGGTGAATGTAGGTGTGATGGGTTCATTTTGGGTGCTGCTTTTGGGTCTCTATTTTTTTGGTTTTTATGCAAGTGAGAGATGAAGACGAGAATGAGAGTGGTTCAGGTTCAATGCAGGAAGACGAGAAATGGGGATTTTGTGGCATTGGTGATGGTTTTTGTGTTCTCTATCTGAAAACAAAGGTTGGTGATAATGGATAAAGTGGGATTGATGGTTTCATGCGTGTTGGATGGAGATGATGATGTTGATTCAAATGAGTTTGAGAATGAGAAATGGTGATGAAGGAATTGGCGATGAGGTGAAGGTTATGAATGGATGATGATGTGCGAGAGCGTGGAAGAGAGTAAACAGAATAACAACAATGCTAAATTCAAATAAATTCAACGCATACATTCACAAGCATCATTATTAGACAAAGCCAACAGAGTTAAGCAAACAGAGTTAAGCAGCTAAAGACATTTACCTTGTTGTAAAATTTCTTTCACTATATTCTCCTTCTAGATGCAACGTCGAGGGTGTGCCGAGACTTTTTTTTTTGCTCTTTCCCTTTCCTCTATTCTTGTTGTCTACCCCCTTTATCTTAGTTTTTTCCTATTATGTAGTTCTTTCTTTTTGTTCAGTTCTCTTTTCCTCTGCCCCTTCCAATCTCGAAATGTATGATAAGGCTGGGAGTAGATTCCTACTCCTTCAGCCATCATGACCATGGCCAGCTAGCTACTATACGTAATTCCCAATACAAAAATAATGATAGCATAGCTGATGCAACTCTGAACATCTTTCCACTAACTAATAGTAAAAAGAGATAGGTCTCTTGTAAAAGACATAGGTCGTCTACTGATAACAAAGACCTTACGTTAACCTCTAGTTTTCCTATTTCTCCTTTTTTCTTTTTCCTTCTCTTTTTTTGTTAATTTTTTCTTTTTGTTTTGTTTTCTTTTTCTTTTTCTTTTTTTTTATTAAACTAGAATGAGAGACATAAAACAAAATGGAACTATAATAAAAGAAAGAAAAATAATATAATAATAAAATAAAAATAATAAAAATAAAAATAAAATAAAAAGCATAAATAAATAAAACAAAACACAAAAACAAAATTAAATTAAATTAAAATTAAAAATAAAATAAATAATAAAAAAAGATAATAATAATAATAAATAAAATAAAATAAACATAGATATTTATTCTTTTTCAAACAAAAACATATTTTTTACCTTTTTTATTTTATTAATTATTTATTTATTTTTCTCAATTGAACTTTTAATTAACTTGTTTCTATTATCATTTTTATCAGTGTTATCCGGACGAAATTAGGTATTGACACATATTCCGATTGATAATGGTTTTTCTTTTGTTCTCTTTGGCTTTTGAAAATTTCTTTTCACTCTCCCATTCTCCCATTAGACGTTTGTATCTAAGAGTTTTGCTTTTAGGTGTTTCATTTTCCAAATTTGCGGTGCATTTGGGATCGAATGCTCTCATGTTCGGTGCCTCTAGCAACCACTATTGAGGTCAGTCACGTTCGAACTCTAGCAACCGCTAATAGTGTCACACATGGCGACAAGCCTCTAGTTCTAGTTTCATCGTTGCTTAGTTTGTCATAGAAGCGGAGAGACTCGATGGTGTGCTGGAGAATTCGATTTTGAGCACCAACAGATAAGCGACGACAACGACGAAGCAGTTGCCGCCAAGGTGAAATGCGAGACACGATAAAGTGGTGGACGGCTTGCTAGAGGAGGTTGACGAGTTCATGTCAAGGCACGAGTCTATGAAGTATGAGCTCAAAGATTAACCTCATTTAGGTATTGAAATATTTTTTAATATCGACTTGAATAATTGAATGACTCATTGATTTGTTTTGATTTTGGTTGGAATTAAAGTATGTGATAAAGGCCGTACCCCACCAAATTAAAACAGAATAAATGCAGTATATGAAAGTGAACCAAGTCGTCTCCCAACGACCAATATTTTCATTCAAAGCTTCAATTTCCAAATGAACACAACAATACAACACATGGGGGGTTTGGCAGACAGATTCAGAATGCTAATCAATAGATTAAATTAAATGCTACAGTGATTAAAACCGTATTGACATCCTTGATTCAAACGCAATTTCACTTATCATAGGCCACCAAATTAACACAAACTCTGCCTTATCTCAATCCACTAGATAATAATTCACTAAGCGAAAATTACAATCTAGCTTCAATATGCAATTAAGCAATGCACACATCCTTAAATTCGTGACAACCAAGCTACATACATTAAGCATGAACGTATCTTAACCAAAACGTATGCAATTACTCTGTAAATTAAGCATTAACAGATTCACCACATGCATTCCACGAATTCAGAACAAAAACATGGCAGATTTCACAAAACAAGCACAACCTCAAAGCTTCACTGCATTTTCCATCAAAGAGTCAATACACGAATTTAGCTAGACATGGAAATGAGCAATTAAACACTTCAAAATTGGAATCACAAAAACAGAACCAAGAACCCTAACTATGAAATCTGAAAACGCAATTTAAGAGCAAAAAGAGAGATTTCAAAGTTTAAATGGAATTCAAAACGGTGCTATCATATATAAATGCGAAAACCCCATGAATGGGTATTGTTCCAAGTCAATGAAATCACAAAACGAGCTGCCCAATGTAGAAAATGAAATCAAAACGCAAAACCCTCAATGGGTGCTGTCAAATGTGCATAAAAACGGTAAAAATGACCCAAAAACGTGAAAAACCGCAAGGGGGGACATCCATGGAAGCTTGGAGCACGAAAAAATGGAGTTGGAGAGAATGGAGAAGATGAAGTAGCGGCTCCCTCACTCCATGCAGACCTAATTTCGTAGTCATTTCACCCATGCCACTCATATTTACAAAACTGCCATTATGAGCTGCAAAATTACAAAAATGCCACTCTGGGTCTCAAATGTTGGCCCATTCACTCTGCTGACGTGGAAATGACATGGAAATGATGTGGAAATGATGTGGCGACTCTCTTCAACTCAATATTGATGTCCAAGCTCCAAAATTGCTTCATCCAAATACCTAAAAATAATTAAAAACAAAAATTAGACCAAATAATGCGAAATTAACCCATATTCAGAACAGTGACCTAATATGATTTCAATCTTGATTCATCAATATGATTTCAATCTTGAAACATGTTTTGGTTTTGGTTGGCTCATTGATTTCAGTTAAACTGTGTAGTTCCTATTGAACATCTTGATTTGTCACTCAATCATTTACTTGTTTTATTTTAATAGTATTTTAAATTATAACCTAATATATAGTAAAATCTAAAAATAAAAAGTAGCATAAAATACAAACACATCTAATAAAACTATGTATATCTTTTTTTCCCAATTAGTGAAACCATATGTTTTTATTATTATATATAATTAATTTAATTTTACAATAGGCCTGTGTTTGCTTGTTACCTGTAAACCAAGTAAACCAATTGAAAATGTTGTCTTAGAAACTCAAAATCTAAGGATAAAAGTTTTTCTTTATTGAAATTTAGGTGCTTTCTCTGGGTCGTTGTTACTTGTTAACAACAACATAGGTGCAAAAGCAACAATTGTGTCAAATGCGTTGATTGGTCTCATTGATCTCACTGATTAGTTTAAGAGAATTGATAGAAAATGGATATAATTGGTAGTTTCCTAAATTAAAATAAGTTGGTAATATGCATATAATACCAATTTGTATATGCATTCTTTACCCCTGTGTTCACTTATGTTTGTTGCATTCTTTGTTAAATAGTAAATAATCAACTTATTTTCGGATATACTTTGGTTTTTGTTATTGTAAATGTGGTTAGTGCAATGTTGATTTGTGCTACTGGTTAAAAACTCCAGGTGGTATACAATTCAAGCTTGCAATTACTTGGCTTTCGTGATTTGTCAGAGAATTCAGGTTGTTAGCATGTGCTTCTAGTATGATCTTCTATTTAAATTTCATATGATTATGGTTGTCTATGCTTCTCCCATTTTTATTTGTTATTTTAAAGTGATGTATAAAACTGGTGTATAAGTTTGAAGATCCTTTTTAGATAAAGATATATTGTACAATCAAAGAGAGAAATTTTATGATGTGCATGTTGCATTATAAGAAAATTGTAACATGGTACTTGATGAAGATTACTGGTAGTATTAACCATTAGATATGCAAGGAGTGTCCCTTTTGACTCTTTTCTTGCTTTTCTTCCCTCTTTTGGGATAGTGTGTTAAATGTGAAAAGAAAACGTAGGAAATGAAACAACTTGTCGATCATCACATGTTTGTGTGGTTTCTATGAACCAGGAAGGTAAATGTTGTCTCCTGAGTTAGATTAGATAATTGATGAATTTCATGGATATAAGAAAATAATCATTCTTACATAGTGTCCAGTATAGTGAGGAGGAGCACAATGGCTATTCCAACCATTCTATTCACATATTCTATTCACATGTTTAATTTATCTACTGGTATAATTCCAATTAGGAATGTAACCATCATCAATATTATTATTTAATATGTTCTTCAATCGATTTATCATTAGTAAGTTTGATAATCCATACAATCTTAAGAACTTAAGAACTTTGTGGATCTCTTATGTCATTTTTTGAAGCCTTTTATATAACCTAAGAGTCATGCTATGTTTTCATGCTTTGACTCCCTATATGCAATCTCTAGTTGAGTTAAATGTTAATAATCCACCTATACAGCATATGGAATACATTTCAGTACAATATAATACAAACAATATCATCTATACAGTGTTCCGTTACTGATTTAAAACATTACATAAAAAAACTAAATTAAACACAAATTGCGAAAATAAAAACCATTTTAAATATTTGATAAAAATGAGGACCATCCACAATAAACACTAAAACTATTTTAAACATTTAGTAAAAATAGAATCATCCGCAGTTAACTCTAAGAACATGACACAAAAATGTATGTAATCCTAATTATAATTATATCTATGATACTCGTTCAGGATTGAACTAGGCCGTTTAATTAACCCCAAAGCTTCCGCAACGAAGTAGACTCATCCGGAAGTGCAGAAATTGAGTGCAAATTCGTGGTGAAAGCAAAGTAGCCAGAGAAACTCCGCTTTGGAAAATCGCTTATGGAGGAAGTTTCAGAGAAGAAAGAATTGGAACATGAGGTGGTTACCAACGTCGCCAAAGTGATTTCGGCTATAAAGAACGCGAAGCACGTCGATCAAGTCATTTGCGCCCTTCATTCCATAGCTACCATGTTCTTCCCCGTAGACCTTTCTCTTCTCTCAGGTTCGTTGGTTTGTGCCCTAACTTGAATCAAATTCTTCACTATCCGCATACTGTGAAGGAACATGCACTATTTCACTTGTTTGAAGTAGAATTTTGATTTTGAATGCATGTTTCCATCGTGACAGATTGCATAGACGAGAGTTACCGAGACCAGGTCTGTACTCATTTTTTTTTCTCGTAGTTCGCCGTTATCATAACGACATATTCGTAAATTCGTGTTTATTTTGCGTTCAGGTCTTCAGTGTCGAAGTTCCTACTGCAGAAAAACGAAATGGTTGGTGGCGTGCGTTTTATAGAGGAGCTGCTTTCCCTACACTGGCTAGGTTCCTATTACTTGGTAAGGGTTTTTATTTTTTAGTTTTTATTTTCCTTTCCAAATTTTGAGTCCCGCAAATAATATTGCGTTTTGCTGCTCCTGTTTTTTCATGCGATATGGAACTTCCTGCAGATGTTGCCTCGAACTGGCTGGGTTGTTTTCCCTTTTCGGCGCAGAAATGTGTTTATGATGTTTTCTTTGTCCGTGGATTGGTTTCTGAGGTGCTGCAGATTTTGGTTCCTTTTCTCCAGCTGAGTCCGGTTGATGGTCTAGATGTTAATGCCGTCCTCTCTAATTCTGAAAGGTATGGATGTTCGCATTGTGCAATGTCTTGAATGAAGTTTCTCTTTTTTTGAAAGTTATCCGCATGCTTGTGCTTAATTTGGTGTGAAGTGATAAAGTGATTTGATTTAATGACGATGGGAAGAACTTATTCTGATTCCACATGTATAACAGATTGCTTGTACTGTGCTTGCTTGAAAATAAAGGGGTGGTCCAGTTAGCAAGAGAGTTTGGTGGTTCTTCTAAATTGAGAAACGTTACAGATGTACATACCAAGATGGATGTATCAAGGGTGGCACAGATTGTTGCATCTATTCCCGACAAAGCAAGAATGAACTCATCCACTTCCTTGTCATCACAGTATCCTCCTTTTCTTTTCTTGGTTGAGATAGTTTGTGGGTTTTCAATTGTTGAATACCATTATTGTTTGTGAGTAACCTTTAAGCAATTGATCTATTTTTTTCACCAAGAGTTTCAGTGTGTTTTTCAAGCAGGTTGTTGTGCAACTACTCTCCTTGGCAGAAAAAAGAGAGATGGTCTTGCTAGAAAATGCAGAGATGGATGAAATGGACAAAAATGGTGCAATGTTTTTTGTAGGGGAAATGTTTTCTCGAATTTGTCGCCGAGGCTCTACTGGTAAATAGAAATTTGATACTTCAACATTTTCTTTGACCTATATATATTATTAAATATCATTAGTTTATTTTGAATTAGTTATCATCCTTTGTGAAATATGTCATGTTTTTTCCAGTGCCACAATATGTTGCAATTTGTGTACCATTTGGTGGAAAAAAAAATGCATTCTTCACTTGTTATAAAGGTTATAGCTTTCAAAAGATAGCAAGTGTCACTTGGGTTATAGTTTGCAGAAGGCATACTATTCAGTTTCTTGTGTGCAATATGTCTGAGTTATTTGACAAAACTAAAAGAAGCCAGTGAACCAATTATCAATGTGAAATTGACATCAATGCCAAGTTTGTAAAAGTTTGAAATGCATTATTGTAAGTGCCGACATGCGGTTACAAACCACTGCAAGTTTGACATTTTTTATTCCTCACCTACATGGTAAAGATACCACCTAGAGGTTGTATCTATTTTCCTTGGACGTGATGCCACTCGGCTAAGATTCCAAGTCGGAGTCAACATGTGAGTATGTGAGTAGTAGTGAACGTAACCCAAGCAAATGAATGGCTCTGTAGTCTCTAATAAAGTTCCAAAATCACAATTGTAATATTTGATTATTAACTTGACACTGATGTGAATCCATGTTAAGCAACACTTCTAAAAGGTTAAATATGTTGGATGCTGGTATTTTAAAAGTAGAATATATTATTTTTTTGTTCTATTTAAGAGTACATATCTTATTAAATTGCAAATGTGTGCACTGAACATAACTGTTTTACTCTTGTCAGCATCAATTTAATCTCAACAATTTGTGAATTAAAGACTGTTCATAGCAAATAAAAAAATTATTGCAAGAGTCTGCTTTGGTAATTTTATTTATAACTCAGTTGTAAGGTATCCTGTTGTTTTGATGGATTTAGGTCTTCTCTATTGGAATAGAAATGTAATATTTCGTATATGTAAAATGCTGTTTTTAGGTGTAGTTGTGAACTATGAGCTTTAGCAATGGAGCAGTACCATTGCAAGGTTTCTATTGTGGATTTCTTTCAGTTAAGCTGTTATCTTGAAAAATTGCAGCAGTTGAGGGTGGTATCTATTTTCAGTGATATAATACTTTTCTTTGCCCCCTGATTTTTGATTCACCTTTGTGTTACATCATAAATATATGGGGCTTCTTTTCTGAAAAAGAATTGGAAGTTTCTCCTTGTTTCAATGTAAGATGGAATGTGACCTCTGTTTTGTGTCCGGCCACTAAACCCCTGCACTAGTGTTGTCTTCACAGATCCTGATGTTCTTCAACAGATCCTCTGCTCTATGGCAGTGTTTGTGTCTCTATTCAGTATTCTCACATCTCTGTTGTTTTATACTTTGGTATCTGTTCAAATTCCGCACTGTAGCTTGCAGGTCTCTGTATTTTTTTTGCGTGTTATGTTCTTTCTTCACACTTCATAGGTCCGTTCTCCCCTCCTCCCCCACATACTCCTTTATAAAATGAGGTTTGATTATTAATTATGAATGTTCTTACTTTTGGTATTTTTTATTTTATTTTTAAGAGTATTTATATTTGTGTAGTGTAAGTTGATTATTTTGTATATTTAACCATTGTTATATCAGCCATCCTGCCATGTGTTTTTATGTTTGGCCACTCTCCATTGTGATCAGGAGGACTAATAACCATTGTTTGAGAAACTGGAAACATCATGTTGAAATTGACTGTCTTCTAACTATTATCCTATATTTAATGGAAAACACAACAAATCTACTTTTTAAATTGCTGAAGGAGATAAATGAAGTTTGTGACTTGCGGTTAATTATGACTCTACTCCTGTGCTTGTAGTGTTGTGAATTATGTTTTAGTTTCTGTCTGGACTAGCTGTTTAGTGTGATCAAAATTGTTTCCTAATGCAGTCCCTTTCTTGTAGATCTTCTATCTAGTGAATTAATACCTGAAGTGCTAAGGCTTGTCAATGGTTGCTTATCATCAAATAATGATTCAATTACGAAGGAGTTGCTTGCATTGAAACCTGACATGGTATTTTGGTCAAGAATAATGGAATCCATCAGCGACCCTTATACCAAAGAAAGAATCTCTGAGCTGATTTTGCATAAGTTAGCTACTCAAGATGCAAATGATGTTCAAGCGTATTGGCTGCTGTGGTTGTTATTCCATCGAATTTTTAAGCTTCAGGCTTCTGTCAGGTGATTGAAAATATCATTTTGTTTTGCTTTTGTTCAGAATGACCTACAATACAACTAGTCAATTCTAAATAGCAGCACGGAGTGTCTGACTCTGAAAAAGTTGTATTGGGTACTGGATGACCACAGTTCTGAAGTTTTAATATACACGTTATATATTTGTGTGCTGAAAAATTAAATTAAGAACACTAAAATTAAAGACATTTGTAATTAGTGATAAAAAGTCAAAATTTGAAAACTAAATGCACATTTCAGTGTACAAGTAAGAAACTAACGCAGAGGTGGAGGCAGTGGTTGGTGTAGATCCGTGTGGTTGAGTGGATGTAGCAATTACCATAATTCAACTAGGAAGACAAAACCCAATTAGTAAAATAAAATAAAATATAAGGTAGATTGTAGGGTAGAACTCACAAGAACAACAGACTACAGGTTAGAACAGATAGTATCTCTTTCATACTTTGAGATATCTGTATAGTTCAGAAAATGGCTGCACAACCTCAACAGAGACGACTTTGCTAAAAATTTCTAGAAAACACTATGTGGCTGCAAATGTGGCATTGTCGCTAGAGAAGGTGGGTTGACATCATTGGAGAAAAGTGGGGGTGATTGTGGCCAATTTCCTGACTCTGTTCTGTTTAAATAAAAATGGGGAACATTCTCAAGATTGTCCTCCTAGAACAGCCACACCAAAATGACACCACTTTAGGTCCGCATAAGTGGTGTTTGCACTGAAAAAGAGTCATGACTGCTAGAGACATGTTCTAAGCCAAACTGGTACTCAATGATTTTTTGCCATATAGGGGCTAAGCCTCCACCATGCCGGCATTTCCCACCACTGACTACTATTGGGACACAGCATGGCTGTAGGCATGTTGACACCATCATAAGCACTTTTTCCTTTTTGTCTTTTTGTTTAATAATCTGTAATGAAATTTCAGTATTACTAATACTTTTTGTATGCTTATGCCCCTTTGTTTTGCTATGTTCCCTTGTCTCCACCTCAGGTCTATGTTTGTTGACAAATTCCTGCTATGGAAAGTATTCCCTGTTAGCTGCCTGAAATGGATCCTTCAGTTCGCTGTCCATGAATGCCCACCTGGTTCCTCATTATCAGAACATAATCGCGCTGGGCTTTTGAATACTGTCCAACGTCTGATGGCAGTATGGTCTAAGAAAGAATTTGTGCAAACAGCACCTATTGAGCAACAAGCTTGTATCCTTTTTAATCGCACCAGTATACTGAAAGTGAAAAGCATGCGGAATAGAGGAATAATAGCTTCTAGTTTTGAGTTTGAAAGGGTGGTTTAGTGCATGAATTTGCCTTCATTGTGGGGTTTGGGGAAGGGCAAGTTTATTGCTTTTACCCTTGTAACTGGAAAGAATTTCTCCACCACTACATCTCACCTTCATTGAGTTGCAATACAAAGGCCTTCCTGTTGTGTCAATGCTCACACCCTATTTGCTGTATATTGGGGCATTGTCATTATAATAATATCATGTACCTTCCTCCTCTGAGTATTCACTGGATCTGGTACCATATTTATTTATTTTTCCTATATCTATCCCAGACATATCTGCTGCACTAGGCCTTTCTCTGGAGACAATGTCTAGGGAGGAATTGGATGGGATGAAGAATGGAATGCATTTGATTCTTCAAGGGGTTAGCTGTAAGAATCATTTACTTAATTGTTTGATGTCTTGATATTAGAGATGAAAAGAGAGATTATGTAGGGTTGGAACTATTGCATATTGCCTACGCTTAATCCTTCAGAATGCTTTTAATAGCAGGCCCTACCCATTGGAAGCATGTGTTAGATCTGGAACAATTTGTGTAGTATGGGGCCTTCTGGATATAGGAAATGATTCCATTTAACTTGCTGTTTTACTCTGTGATCCTTCGTTGTGTCAAGTCAAATGTGGCAATTTTATCAAGATTAAGTTGTTGTTTGAAGTTTATAATTTGTAATAATTGTAGGGCTTATATGATAGCTTTTCCAAATCTTCATTTCCATGTCAGATTAGGAACTTTTTGCTGTGTAAGAAAGTAAGCTGCATTAAGGACTTTTCTCCAGTATTCAGGTGGTGCTAGTCATCTAGTAACCATGAATAAGTTCCAATAAGAACTTAACAAATGTATTCAATTACTTGCAAGGATTGTTTTCCTATCTGATTCAACCTTTCTTTTCAGTTTTACAAATAGTTTAACCTATCACTTAAAAGTTTTTCTATTTGCTATCAAGACATTCTGGACTTTCATCAAGAAAATTTAATACTGCAAAACAAAATAGAATGGTTTGTACTAAAACTTTGACTGCTGTGATGAAATACTGTTGTGGATCCATCTCCATCCCACTCCTACTCATCAACTGTGAACTTATGAAAAGAAAGTGCAAGAAAATATTGAAAAGTAGAAAGAGAAAGTTAAAGAGCAAAGAAAAAAAAGGGTTTAAAACATTCTTTTAATAAATCTCAAAGGTAATTTTATACAAAACAAAATTCAAATTTTGATAGCCGACAGCTCAGTATAACTAACTGACAACTGTCAATGAAAATAAACTCAGCTTAGAAGCTACTGCATGTCCTGTGCATATACACATATTCGTAGTCCTGTAAATCTGACTAAAATTGGTATTCCTATTTCCTGAATGAGTTGTTTTTTAATTTTTTTGTGTAATTATTTCAGGTAGGTTGGAGAGTCCTAATCATTTAGTTCGAAAAATGGCTAGCTGTGTTGCTTTGGCATTGTCTAAAATTATTGATCCAAAGAACCCCTTGTACCTTGATGATAGCTACAGTGGGGAGGCAATTGATTGGGAATTTGGATTCACAATCCTCAAGAAAGGGAATCTAGCTGCAGCAAATTGTGGAGGAAAAGGTATTGAAGAAACTAAGACCTCTACAGTGTCAGGTCCAGAGAGGAACACTAATTCCCCTTCCAATAAAGGAAAAAGTATTAATGTAAAGGGCAAAAAGAAGTTATTGGAGTTTAATGTGCTTGATCCAGATGAGATTATTGATCCAGCATCACTGAATCATGACTCAGACGATAATGAGGAGGATGTTGATGACAGTGCAAGCGAGAATTCATATTCCTCAAGTGATTCATCTTTACAGCCGTATGATTTGGAAGACGATGACTCAGATCTGAAAAGAAAATTTTCACAGCTGGCTGAAGTTATTGCAGCTCTTAGAAAATCTGATGATGCTGAAGGGGTTTGTAATTTGCTCAACACTTTTTTCTTGTATTTGATCATCAAATATGTCTATGCTTAATGTTGTTTTTATTATTATTTCTTGTGAGAAAAAATTAATTGGTTATGAATTACATGGTTCAATAATTACTGCGATTACCAAGTATTATATAATTGGTCTAGACTTTAGACTGAGCTATTAAACAAATCAGTTTATGATTCTCTCTTGATATCCTACTTTTTCTTCTGAAATTTGATGTTTAAAAATTTATTACAGGTGGAAACGGCTATTGATGTAGCTGAAAAGCTCATAAGAGCATCTCCAGACGAACTGAAACATGCAGCAACGGATCTGACCAGAACTCTTGTTCAGGTTCGGTGCTCTGATATTGCTTTAGAAGGTGCAGAAGAATCAACTGAAGACAAAAGACAAAGAGCATTAGTTGCCTTGGCAGTCACCTGCCCATTTGAATCCCTTGAGACACTAAACAAGCTTTTGTATTCACCTAATGTTGATATCAGTCAGCGTATTATGATGCTAGATGTTATGACAGAAGCAGCTCAAGAGCTTGCTGAATCAAAAATTATGAAACCCAAACATCAGACTAGTTCCCTTATTTCAGTTGTTTCCGATACCCGTCCTTGGTTCCTACCTAGCAGCACAGGGACTCCTGGAGCTGGTTCCTGGAAAGAGATCTCAGGTGCTGGCTCTTTATTGAATTGGTCAAATAGCTACGAGAGGGACCTTCCCCCAAAACATAATCAGGTCAAGAAGGGGAAAACACGCAGGTGGAGTCTGCGATCTCCTGCACAGAAAAACCAGATGGAGTATTCCCATAATAAGTTTCCCTTGTATGCTGCTTCATTCATGCTTCCTGCCATGGAGGGATATGATAAGAAAAGGCATGGTGTTGACTTGCTTGGCAGGGATTTCATTGTCTTGGGGAAACTCATTTACATGCTTGGGGTTTGTATGAAATCTGTAGCCATGCATCCAGAAGCTTCTGTACTGGCTCCTTTGCTCCTTAATATGTTAAGATCCAGGTACTGGCTAAGATATTAGTTGTTAATTTAATTGGAAACAGTATGAGGAGTGACATACCAAAAAAGTCTGTGTGTTTGCACGTGCTAATCGAGTTGATAATGTGTTTCCTATTGGTTGTAGTTTATACCTCTTGCTATGTTGTTTTTCTAGTGTGCTAATGCAGGAAAACTTTCAACTTTGCCTTTTAATCCATGCAGAGAGGTATGCCATCACCAGGAAGCGTATGTGAGAAGAGCTGTTCTTTTTGCAGCCTCATGTGTATTGGTTGCCCTTCATCCTACTTACATTTCATCTGCCTTGCTCGAAGGAAATGTTGAAATTTCTACTGGTCTTGAATGGATTCGCACATGGGCCCTTGATATAGCTGAGTTAGACACAGATAAAGAATGCTATACGGTAAGCAACAGAAAATTTGAAGGTTCAAAGAGGTTTAAATCCTTTCTGCCTTTTCTTACAAGCTTTTCAATTATATCTGCTTGTACTTTGGTCATACAAAAAGGTTTAGAATTTTATGCATTGGTCTACAGTTATTTTATTGTGCTAAGGTTACACAGATGTGGTTAGTTACTTCAATTAATGTCACGATTCATCAATATTGGTCTCATTCTGGACTTCTATTTTTATATTTATTTTAATTTTTCATGACAATATATTTGCTTTTAAAATATTAACTGATAAGCATCTGTCAATATAATATTTTTACTCAGTCTTTTTTGTTCTGCTGTAAAGCTTTGCAAAGCCTCCTTATCCTCTTCTCTGTTTTGGTTTAACTTCCGTTATTTTCCTGTTCCCAATAATTTTTTTATTTAACTATAGATGGCTATGACATGTCTACAACTCCATGCCGAGATGGCTCTTCAAACTTCTCGAGCGTTGGAGTCAGCAAGAAGTTCACTCAAGGCAGGCCCTGCACTTACATCCGGCACATCCAATGTGACCATTAAAATTCCCTACTTAAATGGGGATTAAAGATGCTTCTGGCTATTGTGAGTGGCTTCTAGCCCAGAATATAAATTGTAAGTAGTGCTAATTATTTCTGCCCCTCCTTATTAATTTAACTTTTTTTGATCCATTCCATGTTTTCCCTCAGGGATTTGTATATTTCAGGATTCTATATTGGTACATCACTAAAGTTTATATTCTTATTCAAAACATTTGAAATTTAAAACATATTTATTCTTACTCCTTTCCTATTAGTTTTGAGGTTCTGGTCTCTTTCCACCAATTCCTTCTACTCTCATATTGTTTTAGGTACTTAATATAATTACTTAATTATAAAAAATTCAATTTTATATAACTAGTTTATATATATTTGGTTGATGAGAGAAGGGAAAAATATATAGCATTTGATCAACTTGATTGATTCTGTTTTGGTTTTTGGTACTTATTGAGGATCTTTCTTATTTTACAAACTTCTGTTAATAATTTCAACCATACTTATTGCTCTATTAAAACTATTTAACATGGCATGTATGTTGTCATAGAGAAGGTGTGATGCAGAACAATAGTGGAGGCAAAATTCTGGAAGTTAAGAGCCATTTTATCTCAGTAGGGTTAGTGGCAACTGCTTGGAAATCTGTCCGTCATAATGCACTGTTTTCATATGATCAAGAATTTGGATTACCTCCACAAACAATGTGTATGTAAGCAACCAGATCATGTGCTGACTTATGAAGTATAGAAAGTGAAAAGTTCAAAGAGCATTCAAGTAAGACGAGTCTCATGTGATACTGAAAATGCATGCATGGCTGTTAGCTTGTGCACGAAAAATTGAAAGGGAAAGGGAGGTTGAGCGTGATAAAAATTAAAATACTACACCTGCAATGCACTCTATATGCCTATCCACTCGAAGCATGTCTCTTTCCCATCATGTGGAACTTGCCTGAGATCCTGAGGCTGGAGGATGATTAGGTTTCCATTCCATGGATATAATGTGGAGAAATTAGTCATCAACTTACACAGAAGAAAATGCATTCACCTTATCATGAGTGTAGATGAAAAGAGAAGAGGGCATAAAATTCTTAGAGAAAGATGCCACCATACATGTTTGAGAGTTTCGACACCCTAAGTGAAGAAAACATTTTTAATGATTCAAACATGTTGATAACAAAATCATATTTTGCTAATATAACAAGCAAAAGTAAATGAACCAATTTTCCATTATTGTGTTCTGTTGCTTGTCTACTTGCTGCTTTATAATCATTATTTTTTATATACAGTGAAGTTGTATGTGTCTAATTTATATAATTTTATCTAGAGTTCAAATGTTAAAACTGCAAGTACACCACCTCAGTTTGTAATGTTACTTTCATAATTAATTGAACATGATTTGATATGGATTACATACACTAATACACAGTGTAACATTGGAAGTGCTCACATAGCTTATATGCTAACAATAAGTACATTATAAGTTTTAAGGAAACCACTCACTGTAATCTGCCAACTACAACATGGATTTCTACCTGAATAGATGAACTGATGCGATAATATTTTGTAAATGTCTAAAAGGTATAGTGATAGTTTGTTTAATTTACCAAAGAAGTTTAATTTAATATATTATAATATTGATGAAGTATGACTTTATTTATCTATAAAAAGTGCGTGATAATCCAATGTGCTCAGATATTTGAATTTTAGAACAAAAATCAGATGATGATAATAAGAAAATTAAGTTTAACTACAATCCACATTAACATTACTTTGTTAAAACATGTATCTGTATTTTTTTACGTTAAAAAACATTTAAATTATTAAATTTATGAACACTTTTATAATAATTTTGAATAATTAAAACTATTATTTTAACCATAAAAACAGCTTATGTTTAAACATACATAAAATGAGCTCAAAAAGAAAAACTCCTAGTTTAATGTAAACAACCATACTTTCATCTTTAAAATAAACAACCATATTTTCGTTTATATATAAAAATAAAGATAAATATATATTGGATTGTCATAAAAAAAATATTAAATAAGATTTCTAATATAATATTATGATATTATAATTATATAAGATTATAATTATATATTTCCAAAGAATGACTTACTTTAAGAATAATTCACACAACATATAAATGAAATAAAAAAGTATAAATTTTAAGAAATAAATTGAAGATTATAAATTAATAGATATAAATTGTAAAATTTTTATAAATTGTTATTAATGCATAATTATTATAAAAACAAGTAAATTATAAATTATAAAATGCAAGATTAATTATATGCAGAAAATATATTGAAATAATAAACAAAGATTAATTACGACAAAAATCCACACTAAGCAAAAAAGAAGAAGATAATTACAATTTAATAAAATCTACTTAAATTTTATTTGCTCTGCAAACCATTCATTAAAATAATGCATTCTTTTGAAAGCCAAATCAAATCTTGTTTATGCTCACCATAAGAAATATAATGTATATTGAAAAAAAAAATAATTAAAAACTAATGTGTAAGAACTCTAGAAAATATTTGTAAACATCATGAAGAGGAAGAAAGAGATTTTGAAATTACAATAAAAAGAGAATAATTAAAGCAAAAACCCCTTCCTCAGAATGAGAACCATTTTTGGGTTCAAAACACTTTCCACAACACTTACAATGTGCTTATGCCTTCAGCCGATTGTTCCAACCGAACACTGTTAAAGTGTTGAGAGAACCCTCTGCTTCCTGGTTAGTGATTATTTATTTTATTATTTTAATGTTAATATTATTGTGATGTGATAAAAAACCCTTTTGGTTCTGTAACACTTCAAATGGAAACAACACTTTGAAGCTACACCATAACAACTCATTCACTGCAACATCAAACTCTTTCTTTCTATTAAATGAAAAATAAATTAATATATAATTTTAGTAACAGCGATCAAAGAAAGCGTAGTATGCATCATTTCGAGGGTTTCTAATTTTTCCCAAATTTTGACCAAATAATGTTACTTTTTGTAGAAGGATGGTTGTCAGCCACACACATGATCAGTTTGTTTGCTGCCAAAACAGTGAATCTAAGTATAATCAAGTTGTGCCCTAATACCTGTACAAAAAAATTTGCTTGAGAGGCATAATTAGTTTCTGTGTGATGTTTCTGTACAACCTCAGTAGTTTTAATGAACATGTGAGTTTGTTTGTTAGATATGTATCTGACATAATTGTTGCGGACTATGATTGTGATTTCTAGGTTTCATTGATTAGTTTTCATTTTCTTGAATTTCAAGGTTAGTTTTATTATTTCCTTTTTAGAACTTTTTGTGTTAATAAAAGTTGTGATTACTATGTTTGTTTTTGTTTCACAACTTTGACATGGTGTTTAGAAAGCTGATATGCTTTGAGAACCAAATGGAGAAGTTGATTCTGTCTGTCATTATTCTTCATCACAGTGGTTTCTGTGAAACAAGAAAGAAAAATCAATTCAGGATACAGAAACAATACAGTCTACAACTCCTTTAAGAAAGAAAAGTTGAAGCCTTAGATGATGGAAATTCGTTCTTCACCATTTCCATTTGATTGGAGCAATGTTCCCCAGCGATTGCGGACAAAAAGGAAGAGAAAATTTAATGGTAAGGAAGCACTTTCTAGACCCAACAAAGTGCATTCTAGAGCAAAGGAAACACACTCTAGACCCAAGGAGGAAATTTCTAGACCAAAAGAAAGGCATTGTAGACCCAAGGAAGCACTTTCTAGACTCAAGAATAAACTAGACAGTGGAATTTTTGATACTTTCTTGATGTGAGTGGCAGTCTAATAATGATTTATGATTCAATGGAGCAACTTCAAAATTGAGGCCTTGTTTGTAATATAAATTTTCTGGCAGGAAAATATGGAAGATTTTCCCAGAAGACAGGAAGACACAGTTTATGTACTTTGACAGCTTATGGTTTAGCCTTTACAGGAATGCTTCATCTAAGGATAAGGTGCTGACTTGGATTAGAAAAGAACCTATTTTCTCCAAGTCATATGTTTTTGTTCCTATAGTCTGCTGGTAAATGCACTCAATTTTCTTTATAACCAAAATTTCTATTCCTTATCTGTTAAATGTTAAATCTCATTTGCTATATAGGGGTCACTGGAGCCTTTTGATCCTCTGCCATTTTGGTGAGAGCTTGCAATCAGCTACTAGATCACCATGCATGTTGTTGCTGGATTCACTTGAAATGGCCAATCCAAGGCGACTTGAACCTGAGATAAGAAGGTGTGTTATTACTCAACAATATCTACTCATTGCCCAGTTGAAATATTGATAAGGAAGCAAGCTGTTGAATTCATTTTCAGATTTGTACTAGATATTTATGAATCAATGGACCGGCCTGAGACAAGGCGAATTGTATCTCAAATTCCATTTTTGGTGCCTGAGGTAATTATCACCCTTCTTATGATTTGCAGCTCAGTGTAACCAAATAACCAATGATAAAAGCAAATTACTGTAGGTGCCACAACAAAGAGATGGTAATGAATGTGGATTTTTTGTGCTCTATTTCATTAATTTGTTTCTGAAGCATGCTCCAGATAACTTTAGCATGGAGGGATACCCTTACTTTGTAAGTTATCCGTTTGTTCTTGAAATTTATTATTAAAATATGCATTTTCATTCAGTTATGTTTGATATTGACCTTGAAACTTGAAATGCTGCAGATGAAAAAAGATTGGTTTAGCTTTGATGGCTTGGATAGGTTTCATGAGGGACTTATTCACTGAATTAGATGTCTCCAAACTTGACTAGACTAGTTATTTGATCTAATATACTTTATTCTTGATTGATTATATTAGAGTGGTAATGGGGCGATATGTTCATATAGGAGGCAGGTGCATCTAAAAGTTTAGTCTATAGTTTACAGGTTATTCTCTTCTATGCATGTAGTTCAACTTTGTTAGACTCATTTTCCTCTGCAGTTCATGTTTACAGTAGCAATTTGCTTCTATTTGTATTGTTAAATTTTGTTCAAATTCGTAAAAGCAGTACTTATGTTACCTTGGTTAACAGATTCAGGCTTAATTGTAGAGTTTAAGAGATTTCTAATAATGTTATTGGCGATAACCATGGTAATGGGAAAAAGAAACCAAACTTTTCATTATTTCTAATTAGTTCATGATAAAATGATTTTCTTGGAAATGTTATTGACTAAGAGAGTGATTATGGTACACCGTGTTATAGATTAGTTTGTACACGAGTTTATTTTCATCATCCTCTCAATGTGCTTCTCTTTTGTTTATCTTTCGAGTTTTGTGTTTCATAACCCTTTTGTGATCTACAATTTGAATTGTAAGATGGTACATTGCTTTCTGATAGATCTATATTTAATGTATAATTCAAATTCTTAATTTAACATAAATTATTAAAAGAATAGGGGTATCACATTAATGCAAAAGATTAAGATTCTTACAAGTGACTAAATGTAGCTACCCTAATTAGCATACATTTTACCACTAGTTCCATCATTACATATATTAAGTACATGTATAAATATATAAACATGCATCTGACTTGGTATGTCGAGGGGTGACTCAAGAGATTGAGAGGTCTAAAGTAAACTTAAAAGATGAGGTATTTATTTAAATTTTTCTTTTTACTTTTTTTGATGTAAAATTATTTATTAAATTGTTATAATTAATTTCATTTAACATTTTTTTTTCAATAAATAATGGGACTAATTTGTTTAATCTTTTTTGGGATATTATTGATCTTAAATAAATTTTTATTATTTTTTATTTTGAGAAATTTCTTTTAGTTGAAGCAATTAACATTGAAATTGTTATCATTATTTTATAAGCTATATATGCATTTGGAAGAATTTATTTTTTTTATATAATTAAAAATGTCAATTGGTTTATCATTTTTCACACATGCATAATTTCTTTTAAGATATTTAATTTTGAAAATAAATCAAATCTATCAATATCCAACAAATTATCAAGTTTTAAAGATTTTTCAAGGTTTAAGTATTTTTCTTTCAAAAATGTACAATCTAATGACTTTAATTTTTTAACACTAAATAAAAAAACCAAAAATATCTTCATATATTTTAAATTATTCAAATTTACTTTGAAGTGTGGTAATTGTTTTATCTACGATACATAAAAAGTAATCAATTATAAATGATTTTTAAAGAGCAACTTAGGTTCTATATTCATTTCAAAAGCAATTTTCTTGAAAGAAATTAATGCATTTTCAAATCCATTTTCTTTGTTCTTTTCAAAAAAAACAAATGAAAGAAGACATTTGAATTGTTCAATAGCTTCACTAATGCACATATCTTTTGATTGTAAATTCTTACTAAGATAGTTAATTGAAAATAAAATGTCATACCAAATATTTATGCCTAACAAAAACTCAAAGTTTTCTAGTTCATAACTTGCTAAACAATCAACTTCACTTTTTATTTTAAGATCATCACTAACTTAAGCTAATTCAAATAAAGCATCTCTTACTTGTGAAGTTTGAAATCTTACATCTTTCACATTTTCAATACGACTTTCCCAACGTGTTTGTGACAATGATTTAAGAGTTAAGTTATGTATATGGTTTTGGCAAAAAATTTACCTTTTTGTAGAAGAAGAAAATATAGTATATATACATTGTAACACATAAAAAAAATATAGCTTTTGGACAAGAGTTAGCAATATCACAAAGTACTAAGTTTAAACTATGACAACCACATAGAGTATAAAATGATGTAGGATTAATATTAAGAAATTTTTCTACACACCCTAATGTTTTCCTTTCATATTAGATCCATTATCATATTCTTGTCCTCTAAGATCGTTAATATCAAGTTGAAGATTTTTTAATTCATCAACAATAACATCAAAAAGACCTTTTCCACTTGTATAATCTTCTTTTAAAAATTCTGAAAAATACTCATTAACTTGTCTAGGAGATGATGAAATATCTACACACAGTAATACATAAGACATTTGCTCTTGATGACTTATATCTGGGTTGCAATCAAGTATGATTGAATAATATCTTGTATCCGTAATTTTTTTTATAATTTTTGTTTTGATTTCACTTGCTAACAAATTTATCAACTCATTTTGTATATTATGCCTAAGGTAATGGTTGTGAATTTCATCATCCTAGACGAATATGTTGCATAATTGGGTCAAATTCTACAATCATTTGGTTCCTATGGAAACAAATAAGAGAAGTCAGACACAAATATCACCTTACCTCAATCCACAATATCTCGAGTTGGCTACTCCTCGGCTTGCGTATGTCATTTGCTGGTATGCACGGCTTGGACCCATGAGGGGTTACCTACGGAGAAGGCTCTGACGATCAAGTCAGCCAAAAGATTCTTAAAAAGTCAAATCTCTTGATTAAGAGATTAATGAATGCGTACCTTTAATTACTGGGGTCCACACGTATTTATAGAGTTATTAATTATGTCTGGCCTTATCGTGGGCTAGGCCATTGCTTGGGTTGTAGATGGGCTTGGGCCTGGCCCAGGCCCTTAGTTAATGATTGTTGGTACTAGGGGCCTTGTCTGTCATATTCTAAGTATGGAATGGTCAACAGATGTCATCTTGTCCTCTGAAGTAGGCGGCCTAGGCCGCTTATGCTTGTCTGTTTATTCGTTTGATAACTGCTTGTGGGGCTATACGTAGGCGGGTTTAGCCATGTAGTTTTATTAGTCCGCCTAGGTGCAGTACACATTTCAATTAGACTTAAAAAATTTCCATTACCAAGAGTTTTAACAACGTACTAATTCTTAACAACACATTTCTCCGATGTTCTCTATCTTTATTTATTTGTTCTTGAACATACTTGTCTATTGTTTTACTTTTTTTTCAATCTCATTTCCAAATCAATCCATTCATTCATTTTACTAATATTCTCATTTGATATTTCATGTCTCCTCAACTTATTACTAAGATTTCTCCGGTCATTACTACCTTCATTAGCTAGTTTACTTGTACGAGAAACAATATTAAATAATTTACAGCAAAAACAAAAGACTTTATCTAAATCTCTAGAATACATTAGCCATCTTCTTTCGTATTTCTCTCCACTAGGCAATGTTTGAAAATAATTTAATGAAGAAAAGTGCCTAGAATGTATATCCTTAGGAAAATCTATATCATTGATTTTAATAGGACCTTTTTCTACCAATAAATCTCTCAAATTTGTATCATTATTCTTTCATTGGCTTGGATCACAAATATTTTTGTCAAGAGTAGAATCATTATCTAGTCTCTCAATCTCCTCCTTGTTGTCATGGGTTTGAGAATCATAATTATCCTCATCACTAACTACTTCTTTTCTCTATTGTTGTTTTCACCTATATCTATATTGTTATTATCTTGTTCATTCAAAGAGCACCCACCTGTATTTTCTAATTCATTTTTCTTATCTATTTTTATAAATTTATTCATAGCTTATTTTTGTGATGCAATTAATGCCTCAATTCTTTTCTTCTTTTGAATTTTTGAATAACCTGATTCAAATTTTCTAGTTGACATATCTATATATTTTTATGTGAAATAAAAATTATAATATATAAAACACTCCTAAAGACAAGTATATAAAACGAATGAATTAAAACAATAAAACCTGGTTTTGGTTGTCAAGAAAGTAAACTTGATAGTAGACTTGTAGTATCTTGAAGTCTCAAGCCTCTTTCTCTTTCTCACGTCTCAACTTTTTAACATATCTGCAGAGTTTATTTTAAGATTAATCATTAATAAAAATAATTAAAAAAAAAAGTGGGCAAGATATATGAAAGAAAAACTCTCGAAACCTTTAAATCGAAAAGTATCGAAAAATAAAACTAGACAAAAGAAACACATTTATAATTCTAATACAAATCCAAAACAAAATAAAAATAACAACAACACAAATAGAAAGAAAAAACATACTAACCAGTAATAATGATGAAAAAATTGACACACACGAACAATATGAGATTCAAGGAATGTAATATGGTAAAACCCCTAAAAAATGACTTTTAGGGTAGAAGAAAGTAAGGAGAGACAAGAGAACTCCCAAAGAGATAAAAGAAGAAAATAGAATACAAATTGATGGTAAGAGAATAAAGATATCTAATCATTCTTTTTTTCGTAAACAAAATTATAATTTACTAAAAAAAGTTTTAACTCATTAATTATCATTTTTAATACCAATAAGAATTATCAGACAATAATAATTTAATTAAATTTTATTTCAAACATAAACTTATAATTAATTTAATAGAGCTATATATTAGTAATAAAAAAAATTTCGAAGCTTTTTTTTTTCTTAAACATGATTTTATAATTAATTTAATAGAGGTATCTTAGTACTAAATATAAAATTTTTTGAGGCCTTTTTTCTTAAACATAATTTTATAATTAATGTAATAAAGAAATATTAGTAGTCAAATTTTTTTTTTTAGGCCTTCTTTTGCTGGAGGCCTAAAGCGAGTGCTTTATTCGCTTTACCCTTGAGCCGACCCTAGGTATGTCCAAGAGGTTCTACCATATACAAAGTTGTAAAATTACATTCATTCATTTTATTTACATTTTTGTTAAAAAAGAAAGATGAAGAAACTTTACCGTCTCACTATCACTTCTAACTATCACCTACAAGGTCCTATATACGATCACCGTAATTGAAAATATCACATAAAAAAAAGGGTAAACTAATCAAAATTAAACAATACTATATAAAACAATAACATCATTAGCTCAAAATCAACATTTCACATCAAGAATTAAATGTTTATCACACAACACAATCCTCTTTACTTAGGGCTCTCATGGTTTAATCATTATAACATAACCTTCTTGGTTGAATGAAAACAAAATAATTTAACTTTACTTTAGAAAAACAAGTGTATTGAAAGAACTCAGAAACTTTGCACATGCCACATCTCACTCTTGCCTTTCAGGAGCTATAACTATAAATTCAAATATCAGGACTGGACCACTCGCCCCCGTAAGAACAAGGACCATAATCCATCTAAAGTATGACCAGGGTAAACTCTTTACATCTACGAGGTTCGATCCTCTTTCATATCTAAACTTTAAATTGTAGAATCTTCAAATTATAGAAACTTCATTCGACTCTTAGAACTAGACATCTTCTTTTACTTAAATTTGATACTAGCATAATTAGTATAGTCTCTATACGAAATCTCTTTCAGTACACCACCTAATATCATATAAATGTTGTAACATCCTAGGCAGATATTACTCAATAAAATAAAATTATCATTTAAAATAATTCAAACATAAATATCATTCCTAAAAACGTGGGAAAATTTAAAAAATCATATTGCGCCAAAAACCAAATCCATACTTCATGACTAAATTATTACAAATTCGAAAGCCAAGAAACACAACTTAAAAGGAAATTACACAGTTTATTCAAAACAAGTTCCAAGATTAAATCCCAATAGCTATTACCCCTGCTCCGTCTCTTCGCATCGCCATCCTCACCTGGAATCACATATGCTCCCGTGTGACAAGTCACACGATCATCGCCAAACACAAACAGAAAGGGTGAGCTTAAAAGAGATAAGCATGCATAAATAAGAGTATAAACCCATCACCCAAAATAACTTACCCAATTTATCATCTTGTCAAGACCTTTACACCAGAAGGTACGTAGACAACCCCAGTCTCATAACCTATATGAGATCAGCACATACTCACTCATGGTCTTAGGGATTCTATATTCTTTCACGAACCTGCCCGCTCGTGATCCAACTCTACGAACCTCCCTGGTCATACTCCAACTCTAGAACCTCCCCGCTTGTAGTCCAACATGCGTGAACACCACTTGTTATGAACCTCCCAGCCTGAAATGTGAGCATGAAACATACGAACCTCCCTGTTCGTATCCCTACACAAGAGTACATCTAATACGAACCTTCCCGTCCATGTTAAAAATGCATTTCCAACTCCATTAGGAACCACCCCACTTGTAATTCATGCAAGCATATACAGACCAAAAACCATCACCACGCAACACAAAAAACTCAACACAAATGCATACTTCCATTGCGCTATCGCTTAGCGTAGCCTAAGCGCCGCTAGACGAAGTCATAGTGCAGACTGCCTGGCAATATTAACCCATCGCTAGGCACTACACACTGTAGGATACCTTTGTTGATAGGTATCGCTTAGTGGTCTAATCCGCACTTCCAAGCGCTGCAACAGTATGCAATTTTACTAGTTTAATCATTGTAGAATCCATGTTTTTACCACACCAATCATCACAGGCACATGTTCAAAATTACCAAATTTCGTTTGTTTATAGTTCAATATACCTCAAAATACATCACCACAATTCATATGCCCCAATCATGTATAAGCACTCATGCATTCACCATTTATCATAACAAAACATTAACACAATGCAACCGTGAAAAACCAGTAATCATGCATAACATATATCTGCAACTACAGACAACCAAACTAAGATCAAACCAACATGTTATGAACCAACTATAAAAAATTCAGTTAAATCAAATGGTTAACGAACCAGGAAACACAATTTTACGAAAACTATACAGACTAGAAAAAACGTAGTCTCCCAGCTACTAGACCTTGATGCCCAGCAAAACCAAAACCGGAGACCTGGTGCTTGGTGATAGGAAACCATTGCCTGACGGTCCCTATTACGTGAAAATTATGAGAAACAACGTAATTGCACCTACTTTGGTCAATTTAAAGGCACTCAAACATGCAAAATTTAGCAAAGGTTCATCCACCATGCATAAAACTACACAAAATCAAAGGTTCATGTTCACATATAAACCACAACGCACCATCACGTAACAACCAAAAGTGAACTGCACTGCGCATTAGGTGCCGCTTGGCGGTTCCAAACTGTTGTCCGATAGTATACCAAAGGTTAATGTGCAGAACTTCATTTTCTCCATCTGTAAAAATGCCGAAGCCCCAAATACACGACCCACTAACGCAATTGCATGAAAAAACCAACCAATCATGCTTCCAACATCCATAAATACTCAATTTAGCTCCATCAAAACACATACACACAATTTTCATTCCACACATTGACAGCAAACATCTTACTCATCGTGAAAATGGGAATCAAATGGCTATTTCACAAAAGAGGCACACACAAATAGGTAACACAAAAAATACAACTCCCCTTACCTCTTTTTCCCACTGCTCCACTCTTGCTCAAGGTAAAGATGACCTCCTAGACGCTTCTCCTTGCCTAGAACAAGCTTTCATCTTCAACTCTAACCCTAAGGCCCTTCTTAACCTTCTAAGTTCTCCTTAGGTCTCTTTTTGGTGCTCTAAAAAATCTCCCATAGCATGCCGCCACACGAAAACTCCCTTCCCCCTTCACTTATTTTTTAGTCCTAAAATAAATTCATAAAATAATTATAACGAAAATAATGTTAATTGCCATTCAATTGGCATTATCATAGGGATTTCTGCCATTAAAATTCTATAACTCCCACTCCTCTAACTCCCTTAAAGACGACCAGGGTTTATGGATCATCCACCAACGTAGCAAAAACTAATAATGAGTAAAAAAAAACTATTTAGCGCTAGTCAAGGTTCAAACGCTCATCCACACAATTACCAAGCATATGCATAATCAACAAGCTATTACATGTTTCATGAAATTTCATACACATACACAAATATAATACCCTATCACACGACCATGCATAATATGCAAAAATAAAATAAATAATTAAATTATCGCACTAAAGGCATCAACAAGATTCAAACCCAAGACCTTTCAACACAACCAAATACTCTCCACCCCTGGAGCTACTACTATTCCTTATTATAACTTGACAAACTAATTTATTTAGATATACTTCCAATCAACAATTATTGTAAATAAATAAATATTTATTTATTTATTTAATTTTCCAGTGTCTTACAAATGTAGTACTCCCTTCTTAAAAGTCACTACATTCACATCGCCCACACAAAAATGTAGATTATGGCTACATCTTAACTCTACTTAGTTGCTCATTCACACAAAAGAGTAGATTATGGCTAACACCCTTGCTCTACTCAACCACACACTCACCTCTTTTGTTTTTTTTCAAAACCTTAAATCATTTATTTCATACTTTCACATAAGATTATCACATTTTCATATGAATTTAAATATTCACATCATGTCATATATATGTATCTTGTCTGAATTCAAACTCATAATTACATATCATCAATCATATGTTCTTCATTTCAATTTAAATGCTAATAGTTCATCATTTATTTTTCATTGCATTAATGTAATATTTCAATAAAATATATCAAAACAGTGAAAAATATCATCATTTTAACATTTGAAAACATTTAAAAACTTAACCTTTTAAAGTTCTTAAAACACTCACTCGCTTAGCCAATATCGTGCTTCCTTATTGAATTGAGTACATGTTAAAATTCGCCCAACTAAAATTTTGTGCGCTCAATCAACGGTCTCAACACAAGTGAATTTTGGCTCATGTAATGAAAATTCAGCTCACCTAATGAGTGGTCATTGAGAGATTTTATAAAAAAGGTCTTGCTAAGCTATAATAGAACTTGTCCAATGATGGGAAACTTGGTAAAAACAATATCGCTGAGCGACTATAGGGCTAATTTAAGGAAAGGCTCGCCTAGCAAGGGAACTATCCATAGAAAATAAAGTTGAGAGCTCCCTCGAATTGAAGTTGCAGTTGATGCCCAGTGACATAGACCTTTCGCCTAACGGGCCAAGTAATCACCCAAAATTTATATGAACTTAAATTTTATCAATCTCATTTTATTTCAATTTCATTTCATCAATTTTAACTTTTTCTATTTTAAATAAACTCACATTTCATTTTAACTTAATTTACACTAATTACATTTTATTTTAAATTACTTTTATGATCAAGGATAAAATAGCAATCATCCAATTTTATGAATTAAAATATTTTTTAATCTATCAAACACATCACATAGTTCACTAATTTTTATTTAGTTTCTATTCATTTCCTTTCATTATTTTCACCAATTTTAAAATTCAAACAAACTCACTTTTACCCCTCTTTTCCCTCAAATCCAATCCATCAAATCTATCTTTAAAAAAACATACGCAAGTTCAATGTAACAACAACTTAGCTAAGAAGTTAAAGTATCCTTGTCCCAAGCATGATTCATTATTGGTCAATAAAACAAAAGCTTGTACGTATGACAACAAAGAAATTACCACCCTTGCTGCGTTTGTCACCATCGTTTGTCACCCTTGTTGCGAAAATACTCTACAATGAGAAGGAAAAGAAAGGAAAAACTTAGGGTTCAATATGGTTTTGATCCCTTAACTTTGAGCGAAAATTGAAATTAGTCTCTTTTTAAAATTTTGACTTAATTTAGTCTCCAAACTTTATAAATGTGTAAATTTAGTCTTTTTAACGAAATTTTGTTAAATTTATTTGACGTTTCAAAACACATTTTATGATAACATTTGGATTATATATACTATTCAACATATTTTTGCTTGAATGTTAGTTGAAAAATGTGCTTAAAATATTAAATAAAGTTAACAAAATTTGGTTAAAAGGATTACATCTACGCATTTCAAAAAACAAGAGACTAAATTAGTATATAATTTTGAAAAGAAGCTAATTTTAATTTTCACTCAATGTTAAAGGACAAAAAGGTATTTAACCCTAAAGCTTAATTACTTACATGTTTGTTTCACTTTTGAAAACATCTAAAATCAATTCCTAAAATCAGTTCATGCTAATAAAATTAATTATAAATAGAAAATTCACATAAAAAAGAAGCAACTGTTTTTAATTTCTCCATCAACCAAAATTGATTGTTCCACAGTGTTTCCAAAGACACCCTACATGGGTTGTTTGGAAATTCTCCGTCATATTAACCTCAGCGTAAAGGAGAGTTCCTTAGGAAAAGGGCTCCTTCTCAATTTTTTTTCCTCCATTCCCATTTAAAAAATTCCATTTTCGTCCTTATGAGATAGTATAATATGGAAGTCAAAAGTGATTTTTGGATTGTAGAGTTAGAAAGTTTTTGGCATTGTGCAATTTAAAACCTTTTTCAATTGCATAATTTAAAAATCAATTTTACTTTCAAAAGTTGAAAAATATTTAGAAAAAGATAATTTTTAGAGGTCATCTAACTTTTAAACTATACAACTTGAAAGTTACATTTTACTTACAAAAATAGTCTTCAGATTAACTATCCAAATGGGTAAAAACGATTTTTTTTTATTTTTTTATATAAAAATGCCGGAGGAAATTTATATGCGTGCAGAAGGAAACTGCAAAGAAATGGTGACTAATAGTAATTCACCTTGACCCACGGCAATGGGTTAAGTGTACCCCATTTGCCACATTTTTCATTTTAATGTTAGCTGAGATGTTATCATAAAACACATTTGAAATATTATATAAATTTAATAAAATATTGTTAAAATGACTAAATTCACATATTTCTAAGGTTAAAAGACTAAATTGGTCTAAAATTTGAAAGAGGAAATAATTCTAATTTTCATTAAAAAAAGTCAAGGGACAAAAACATATTTAGCCCTTAAGAATTCAAAATTCTAGTTCAAAGATTTACTTACTAGCATTAAACAAATAATATCTTACTTATAAGGTGACTTATAAGGTGCCTTAGTAAATTCTCAAAAATAGGTGTGCATTGCGCATTTTGTCTGATTATGATTGCAATTCGGTTGACGGACCAAACACATCTGTGTCCTGTATCTATCATAAATTCCTAAATACATTGGATAAAAAGGAATAATCTTAGGTAGAAAAAAAGTGTCAATTTCACAAGCTTAAATGGTGAGTTCGGTAAAAATAGATATATTGTTATTAATGAAGAAGCTTTCTTTATTAAATAAACTAGAAATGCTGTCATTTTGATTAAGAGGAATAGAGAAATAAATGTATTATTAATTATTTTATTTTCTCATATATATATATATATATATATATATATATATATAACTAATTAATATATCTCAAATATTTCATTTATATAATTTTTTACTGAGAAAACAAAAAATACGTAAGTCTATAACTTTTTATGTAAAAATTTCTACTGGCCTAGGTCAGTTCTGAATAAAATTGAGTGTGTGAACCCTGAATTCGTCGTTAGTTAATAATTACATGAAAGGCTAAAAATACAAATAAAGACTATAAATTTGCAAAACACACAACAAAAGTGATGAACACCAACCTCATTATATGGTGGCACTATAGATTTGAGGAAGAAAAGTATTAGGTTAAAAAGTGTTTGTCCAATGCATGGCTTTCTGAGTCAGCCAATGAATGAAATCCTTGTTGGTATCACCAAAAGAAGCTACCACCGTTGGTGTGTTTGTCACCATCACTTTTCAAACCGAGTGTTGCTGAGAATTGCAAGGATAACACAAAGCTTAACAAATTGCTCTTCATCTTCGCAGTAGCTTCAAGGAGAGTTCGTTGCTGAAAATATAGCTAGTAACTCACCTTGATCCCAACGGCAATGTGTTACTAACTATGCAATTCACCTCTATATATGTTCAAAACCCTATTTTCAACTTATAAATCAGAACCTTAATTTTCACCCTCACATGTTCCAATTTTTATAGCAGCACTTCAAGCATTGGTTCCATTTCAGAGGCACGTATGGACTCACGCTTGAAGATACATACATATGTGTTCCTGCAGAGAACAAACAAGATAAGTTAGGCACAAGAGTCACCTTACTCATGTAATCCGCTATCTCCTCAGTTGGCTTCTTCCTGCTTGATACATGTCGGTTTGGACCCAGAGGGGGCTACCTGCAGAAGGAACTCCGAAGCTCAAGTGAGTCAAAACTCTCAAAAAGGTCAAATCTGTGATTAATGAATGCGTACCTTTAATTATTGGGGTCCACGTGTATTTATAGAGTATTAATTACGTTTGGTTATGCTATGGGCCGGGCCCTGGCTTGGGCTTTGGCTATAAGTGGGCCTGAGCCCTAGCCCAGGCCCTTAGGACCTATTGAACGCTGGGGGCTTTTCATTATACTGAGTTTATTGGAGTAGTCGGCCTAGGCTTTAATCTTACCGGGTCTGCTGGGGTAGTCGGTCTAGGTCGGCTACTTAGGTTATATGAGGTGCAGATTGTTCCTCTAGATGTTTAGGTTAGAACTGGTAAAACTTAGGCTAACTCGGTCTAGGCTGAATACTTGACTGCCTTGGTATATATGTATTGTTTACTTA